>Ga0325411_1009884_pt1 | contig 10121 bp, 2 predicted proteins | sample PopdelMetagenome_13_FD_206181 | JGI IMG/M metagenome (GOLD analysis project Ga0325411, IMG submission 206181) | Populus deltoides microbial communities from Bellville, Georgia, United States - Xylem-PdIQD-R4 | ecosystem: Host-associated > Plants > Phyllosphere > Stem > Wood/Secondary xylem...
TTTAAGATGTTAAAAGAAAAATCCAACTAATAACTTTTTATTACTTTATAATACATATCTTTAAATGAAAACTATTTTGTCCTTAAATTTAAACAAAATAATCATTACCTTATATTAAATTTTATTGAGAAAATAAGAATATTGAGATTCAAGTTTGTGACAATGCCGTTATTAAAACTCTAATAGTGTCTTAAATAATTATCTTAACTTAAAAAAAAAAGCTAATAGGTTAAGCCTAATAAATAATTTTATATTACTCACTAACACTACAAATTTAATTATTTCCAATTTATTCTTGAATATAAGATCATTCTTTAATTTATCATTTTTTTTTAGACATTCTCATCCAAACTAAAGAATATATTGTTAGAGAATAATATAAATCATATTCTAAAACCTCACCTAACAGCTTAAACTTTTGGGTTAAGATAGTTTTTTGACATGATATCAGAGCCTTGATGACCAAGTGGTCACGAGTTCAAATCTCATCATCCTCATTTATTTAATACAAATTAAACACAAGGTAAAATATGTCTGTGCAAGTTTCAAAACCAAAGGGTTTTCACTTAAAGAATGATATCCTGAAACCTCACCTAACAGTTTAAACTTTTAGGTTAAGATAGTTCTTTAACATATACCATCATATAAAAAACTCAAAAGTAAGCTAATTAATCAAAACAACAACAACAATAAACATGAAGAAAAACCATTGTAATAATGCGTGCACACATACCACTAGATCATAATGAATTCTTGAGGAATTCTCTCCATCTTATTCTCCCTTATTTTTTAGTTTAAAAGAAAAAATTTGACCTGCGCATATGAACGCAAGTTCTAAAACTAAACTCTATCTTTTTATTAAAAAAAACAAATAATAATAAGCTAGTGGACTTAAAAAATTTACATGGTGGGACTCCATCATTACCCACATGTTGAGAACTCGACTTCAAAGAGTTTGTTTAAAGATGAAAGTCCAAAAGCTCAACGTCGATCAAATCTGGCATCGTCTTATTATTAAAAAAATAATTATCGTCTTAAAGTTTTTTTTAAAAGTTATGTTATATTTTTATCGGTCATCCAAATTATATTTGGGCCCATTAAATTGAATTATTCTCTTTGGATCAACTCTCATGTTGTTTAATTTGCAACTCTAGATACACAAAGAGTCGAGTTGACGGGTTTTAAAATCGAACCATTTAATTGAATTTAATAATATTACCAAAAACAAATTTCATACTCTTAATATTTTTTTTTAAGTTTAAAAGAAAAAAATCTGACCCGCGCATATGAACACGAGTGCTAAAACTAAACTCTATCTTTTTTATTAAAAAATAATAATAATAAGTTGACTTAAAAAATTTACGTGGTGGGCCTCTATCATTATCCACATGTTGAGAACTTGACTTCAAAGAGATTGTTTAAAGATGAAAATCCAAAAGCTCAAGGTCGATCAAATCTGGTATCGTCTTATTATTAAAAAAATAATTGTCGTCTTAAAGTTTTTTTAAAAAGTTATGTTATATTTTTATCGGTCATCCAAATTATATTTGGGCCCATTAAATTGAATTATTCTCTTTGGATCAACTCTTATGTGGTTTAATTTGCAACTCTAGATACACAAAGAGTCAAGTTGACGGGTTTTAAAATCGAACCATTTAATTGAATTTAATAATATTACCAAAAACAAATTTCATACTCTTAATATTTTTTTAAGTTTAAAAGAAAAAAATCTGACTCGCGCATATGAACGCGAGTGCTAAAACTAAACTCTATCTCTTTTATTAAAATAATAATAATATTATCAATAATAATAAGTGGAATTAAAAAATTTACGTGGTGGGCCTCCATCATTATCCACATGTTGAGAACTCGACTTCAAAGAGTTTGTTTAAAGATGAAAGTGCAAAAGCTCAAGGTCGATCAAATTTGACATTGTCTTATTATTAAAAAAATAATTGTCATCTTAAAGTTTTTTTAAAAAGTTATATTATATTTTTATCGGTCATCCAAATTATATTTGGACCCATTAAATTGAATTATTCTCTTTGGATCAACTCTCATGTGGTTTAATTTGCAACTCTAGATAGACAAAGAGTCGAGTTGACGGGTTTTAAAATCGAACCATTTAATTGAATTTAATAATATTACCAAAAACAAATTTCATACTTTTAATATTTTTTTAAGTTTTAAAAAAAATCTGACACGCGCATATGAACACGAGTGCTAAAACTAAACTCTATCTTTTTTATTAAAAATTAATAATAATAATAATAAGTGGACTTAAAAAGTTTACGTGGTGGGCCTCCATCATTATCCACATGTTGAGAACTCGACTTCAAATAGTTTGTTTATTTAGAGATGAAAGTCCAAAAGCTCAAGGTGTAATTCATGAAATTTAGCCTCCAAAGTCCAAGTTGTATAAAATTTTGGATAATTTAATTTTAAGAGGTAACTTTTAAAAGATTACGAGTTTGAGTTTTTTTAGGGCTACTGGAGGCTTATATGATTGTTAGTTTTAGAGTCCGTGAAAATAATCGAGATACGTGCAAGCTGACCCAAACAGCAATATTAATATAAAAAAAAAATTGAAAGCCACCACTTAAAGACTCAAGATACTTCACCAAGAAAAAAAAAAGATACTACGTCATCCAACACTAACTCAATCTCATCATTAGGTTATGGTGCAAGAAGAGTTTTTAAACATATGAATATCTGCAAGAACAGACTTAAAAGTGCCTTGGTAAGATGATAAATCCTCTATCTTGAAAATTAAACTAATATTCATGTCATTAGAAAAATTAAGTAACTAAGCGTTAGATCCAACTTTATATAATGTTGTACCTGAAATTTAAGAGTTCACAAGGAAGATGGTTCATAAAAGTAAAGTCCCCACTTAATTGTTTTAAAGGTGAAAACTAAGAAAAACCTAAGAATTTTGAATAAAAGGGTTACTTACACAGGAACCCAATTGGAGGGGATAAAGATGTTAGGGCTTGTAATCCACTTGTAAATTAAAAGTCTATACCCAAAATAGATCTTAAATTTGTAAAAGCTTAATCCAACCTGCCAAACTATAAAAATAAAACTCAAAATCAAACTTTAATTACAATAAAGTTCGCTAAATTTAAGAATATATATTTTAATTGTTAAAAAATAATATAAATTATATTTTGAAATCTCATCTAACAATTTAAATTTTTAAATTAAAATGGTTCTTTGACATAATATCAGAACGTTGATGACAAAGCAGTCACGAGTTCGAATCTCTTCACCCTTATTTATTTGATAAAAATCAAGCACAAAATAATATAAACCTATACTGACCCAACATTAATCTCATATCATTGACCAAATAAGTTCCTTAAAGTTTTTATATAGAATAAAAATTATAAACACGCGCATAAACACACACATGCATGCATATCACTCTTAGACTCCAAATTATTAAAAAACAATAACGAAAAAAATACTAAATCCTCATATTTTTTAGCATAGGAACACTCTGCTTACAAATTTGATTTTTATAAATTACACTTTGTTAATTAGTTAACACTAGTTTATAATTACTATAAAAAGACAAAAAGAAAAAGAAAAAAAAGTCTCTATATATTAATAACCATCCTAGAAACACATTTCTTTTCTTCTCTCTCTTCTCGCAAAATGCCCTCCCCCCTTTATTTCTCAAATTTCCTATATTTTTAGAATTTTCAAAATGACGAGTTTTATTTTTTTAATTCTTAAATTCCCTTTCCGCACCAACCACCACAGTAGTTGAAGACGATTCGAGCTTGTTTGAAAACGCGAGCCGATCTATATTTTTAAAAATTTTAATTTATTTTTTATTAAAAGTTAATCTTTTTATATGTGTTGGGTTGTTTTGATGCGCTAATTTTAAAAATAATTTTTTTAAAATAAAAAAATATTATTTTAATGCATTTCAACATAAAAAACACTTTAAAAAGCAACCGCAACCATGCTCCCAAAATATTTAGCTAGCTTTAAAAACAAGGAATGAGTTTGCTTTAAATTTTCATTAATATTTCTATTTCAAATAACTACAAAAAAAACTTTCTGGAAAAAATTTTCATTGATTTTCATTAATATTTCTATTTCAAATCCTTTTGGTTTAAATACTTCAACTTAAAAGGATAACATAGTATCTTTTCAATGTGGGATTTGAAGCCCTTTAGTATATATACTCTATGTTCCCAAGAAAAAAATCATATTTTTTCAATGTGGGATAAAAAACTTTTTGGTTTAAATATTTCAATTTAAAAGGATAACATAGTATCTTTTCAATGTGGGATTTGAAACCCTTTCATATATATACTCTATATTTTTTCAATGTGGGATTTTTGCTATGAGTCATTATATACACCGCCCTAAGAGAATAGGGTGGCTCCCTCGCTAGCCTGTTCAATGAACACGCTAAAAGCTTTTTTTTTTATTAAGAAAATTATTAAATTACCCTTAGAATCACTTGATTATTGTAAGAATAGCAATGTGAAATGACAAGGATGACCCCAAAGCCCAGGCTAAGATTTTTGGTTCCAAGAATAATGAAGTAATTGCATTTTACATGTTAAAAGAAAATTTCAAAAACATTCCAAGAACAAAATTAATTTTTTTAAAGGGATTTTTTTTTACTGTAAAAAAAATTAAAAAATTTGAAAGAATCCCAAATAATTATATAGAATAACAAATAATCCACATGAAAAGAAATTTGACCTCCAAAACTAGTTTATTATTTTTTTTTAATTAAAAGACAATAACATTAATTCACTATTATAATTCACAAATGAATTTAAACATTTTACCCACGATTGATTCTTCCACATGTTTGTTGTTTCTTGTAATGTATAGTGTGCACTAGTGTTATTAAACCCGGCCCGACTTGGTAGCTGGACCGGTCCGGGTTTACTAAAAGATCGGCTTGGACAACAACCCGATCAAACCCGAGCAAACCTGGATGAGACCTGATTTTTTTTTTATCAAATATGGGATTTGAAACTCATTAGTATATAACTATATATACTCTATGTTCCAAAGAAAAAAGTCATGTTTTTTCAATGTGGGATAAAAAACCTTTTGATTTAAATACTTCAACGTAAAAGGATAACATAATATCTTTTCAATATGCGATTTGAAGCCCTTTAGTATATATACTCTATGTTCCCAAGAAAAAAAATCATGTTTTTTCAATGTGGGATAAAAAAACCTTTTGGTTTAAATATTTCAACTTAAAAGGATAACATAATATATTTTCAATGTGGGAATTTAAGCCCTTTCGTATATATACTTTATGTTTTTTCAATGTGGGATTTGAAACCCATTAGTATATATACTCTATGATCCCTTGGAAAAAAATCATGTTTTTTCAATGTGGGATAAAAAACCTTTTGGTTTAAATACTTCAACTTAAAAGGATAACAAATATCTTTTCAATGTGGGATTTGAAACCCTTTCGTATATATACTCTATGTTCCCATGAAAGAAGTTATGTTTTTTCAATGTAGAATTTGAAACCTATTAGTATATATACTCTATGTTCCCAAGAAAGAAGTTATGTTTTTTCGATGTGGGATAAAAAAAACTTTTTCGGTTTAAATACTTCAACTTAAAAGTTTAACATAATATTTTTTTGATGTGGGATAAAAAAAACCTTTTCGGTTTAAATACTTCAACTTAAAAGTTTAACATAATATTTTTTTAATGTAGAATAAAACTTTTTAAAATATTCTTTTAAATTTCATCGTTTACAATACATATAACCTATATTTACATGGATTTTGTTATATAAAATATTAAAACTTTATTTTTTTTAAATTTTTTTAAGTTGACCCGAGTTAATCCATAAAATCCTAGATCTGGTTTTTTAGCCAAATCAACCCTGAACCGGGTTTAGCACTCATGTGTGTACTTGTATAGTACAATATGTTTTAAGAAACCCCGGCACGGCAGCTGATATCGTGGAGCAATTTCATCATTGTTGATTGATCCAGTAGCTCTCAAAGATTTATTTCCACGACTAGCAGTTCCACTGCTGCACTGAAACGACATTGGATTTGATTGAAAGTGTACAAGGGAGGCCATCAATCTCTCAAAGAAAGAAAATAAAAAATGAATAATGAGGGGTGTAGTTTAAGTTTAACTTGTAAGGTATTGAATTTGCTCAATCCATCCCACCGGTTCTAGTTTTATAAACGAGATGATATGCCAGCGTGCTGTCGCGGGTTTATAAAATAAATACACTTGATAGTGTTATAATTGTAAATTAGCGCTAGATAAGTAATAACAATTAAAAGTATGATGGAGCAAATATTTCATGACAAAATAAAAATTGTGTTGGCGATCCAAAACTTAGAGACTGAACAAAATGATTTATAGCAATTTACAGTGTTTTGTGATGAAAGATACAATGCTTTCGTTACATGATTTAGCTTTTCAGTTAATAAAAAAAAATTACAAAACTAAATTCTCTACCAACTTAATATTAAAAAAAAAACCAACAAAGATAATTTTGGAAGGAAAAAAACCCATGAGAAAAAAACGTTGTAGCAATTGACAATGTTTTGGGAGGAAAACTATAACACTTTTCCCAATAAAATAAAATAAAAAACATTTAGAGAAACATTGTAACAATCCACAGTGTTTTGTGAGAAAAACTACAACGCTTTCCTCATATGATTTAGTTTTATTGTAATTATAATTCTTAACCAACTCAATATTAAAAAAAAATTGACAAAGATAATTTTGGAAAAAATCATAAAAAAATCACATGGAAAAACACTGCAACAATTCACAGTGTTTTAAAGAAGAAAAATTACAAAGTTAAATTTTTAATCAGCTCAATATTAAAAAAAATTGATAGAGACAATTTTAAAAAATAACAAAAAAAAGAAAAAAAAAGAAAAAAAATCATGTTGGAAACACTGTAGCAATTCACAGTGTTTTGTGATGAAAGTTACAGTGCTTCCCCATATGATTTAGCCTTATTTGTAATGACTTGTAATTGTAATTCACAAACAACTCAATATTAAAAAAATAAAATTAAAAAGGATAATTTAAAAAAAAACCATATGGGAAAAAATACTGTAGCAATTGACAGTAATTTTCAGAAAAAGTTATAGTGCTTTCCTCACATATTGTAACTGTAATTTTTAATCAGCTTAATATTAAAAAATAAAATAAAATAAAGATAATTTTGGAGGGAAAAAAACCATGTGGAGAAACACTGTAGCAATCAACAATGTTTCAAAGAAAAAAAATTAAAAAACCAAATTCTCAATCAGCTCAACATTAAAAAAAAATCGACAAATATAATTTTGAAAAATAAAGAAATAAATAGAAAAACTAAGTGGAAAAATATCACAGCAATCCACAGTATTTAAAAAAAAAATTACAAAGTAAAAATTTAAACCAGGTCAATATTTAAAAGGTAAAATCAACAAAAATAATTTTGAAAAAAAATAAATGAAAAAATAAGAAAAAAATAAGAAAGTTGAAAAAAAATAATTTTGCAAAAAAAAAAGAAAAAAAAGGAAAAGTTAGCCAAAAAAAAGAGAGGAAAAACACTGTCGATTACTGTTGTGATCCACAGTGTTTTGTGTGTGGGGGAACAGTTAATCCCCTACACGGTTTAGTTATATGTATAATAGCCTTATTTGTAATGACTTGTAATTGTAATTCACAAACAACTCAATATTAAAAAAATAAAATTAAAAAGGATAATTTAAAAAAAATTATAAAAAAAACCATATGGGAAAAAACACTGTAGCAATTGACAGTAATTTTCAAAAAAGTTATAGTGCTTTCCTCACATATTGTAACTGTAATTTTTAACCAGCTCAATATTAAAAAATAAAATAAAATAAAATAAAGATAATTTTGGAGGAAAAAAACCATGCGAGAAACACTGTAGCAATCAACAATGTTTCAAAGAAAAAAATTACAAAACCAAATTCTCAATCAGCTCAACATTAAAAAAAAAATCGACAAATATAATTTTGAAAAATAAAAAATAAAATAGAAAAACTAAGTGGAAAAATATCGCAGCAATCCACGGTATTTAAAAAAAAATTACAAAGTAAAAATTTAAACCAGGTCAATATTTAAAAAGTAAAATCAACAAAAATAATTTTGGGAAAAAAATAAATGAAAAAATAAGAAAGTTGAAAAAAAAATAATTTTGCAAAAAAAAGAAAAAAAAAAGGAAAAGTTAGCAAAAAAACAAAAAAAAGAAGAAGAAAAACACTGTGGATTACTGTTGTAATCCACAGTGTTTTGTGTGTGGGGGAAAAGTAAAACCCTCACACGATTTAGTATATTTGTTAATTTTAAGAATAACAAAGTTTACACAGTTATTAATTTTAAAATTTATTAAATTAATTAAAATATATACAAACTAGTTTGAATATCTATATTACTCAGGGAAAAAAATACGAAAAGGAGAGATCATGCAAAGGGAAAGAAGCACAAATACATTATCGTTATCCTTTCTGATCAAAAGTAGATTACTGATGTAGATGTCGTTATCCTTCTCTCTTGCTTTTAGCCATAAGAAAGCTTACACAATTATGATTCTGCAAACTGTGGGAGTTCTACAGAGTGTGAAAACGAAGTTATAAACGCAACGAATCGCTTTAATATGTTTAGAACTTGGCTTTTGGTCTATTGCTCAAGGAATCAGGAATGTTTACAGCTAAGATTGAGGTCGAAAGCGTGAATTAATTAAGAAGCGCAGGATGCAGATCTTCAGCAGTTGTTAAAAAAGATGAAAAACCCTCGAACAAAGAAAAGCAATAGTAATTGGCTTCACAACGTACGAACTGATGCATGTTTTACGTCTAAAAATTCAGAAATAAAATAATAGCTCGTATTTTGATTTTCTAGATTTTGATGATAATTCTCATAATGAACTAACAATTTGTTTATTTATTAATTTTTATTTTATTGAATCAAAAATGTAATTTTTTTTTATGATTAAGGATAATATTGTTGAGTTTGTCATATTTGGAGGGTTGAAGCTATTCATCGTACCCAACTCATTTAAAATAAAATTTTCACTAATATTCATTCTAGCCCCTAATAATTTTGAAAAATTATTACAATCCCTATTTTTAAAAATTATTCCAATCCCTTGTTGAAAGTTTAGGGGATGCTTACGGATATGAAAAACTCCGATGAACTCATTAACTTACATGAAAAATCTTACTTGGAGTGATACAATTTATGAAGAAAAACAATTGCAGCAATTGTTTCTCATAAGTAGGAAATATGAAATCGCATTAAAAATTATATATATGGTGTTATAAAAGTTTTCTTAAAAATATTACTTCCTTAACTTATCCTAGAAATATTGAGACAAAAAATAGAAAAAGAGTGGGAAAAAAAAAAGAGAAAATTATCATAATACACAAATGATATTATAGAAAAAAAATTGAATAATCCAATCATTTCCCACAACCAGTCAAATTTCTTTGTAATCAGGTGTTTTTTTAATTAATATAGATATCTGAATTGATTTGCATGTACTTTAATTAATCACATGAGCTTTAAAATTAACAATTATTTAAGTTTTTAATTATTCTAAAATGACTTAAACTCATGATCATTGGAGAGCAAATCTTGACCAGAGCAATATCATGCTTCTTTTTTCAATCCCCACCAGGCATACTATCATCTCATTTCCCTCATTACAATGATTTGGGGTGTTCCAGGCCCTTCTTCTTTTCTTAAAACTAAGTTAATTTGCAAGTTCGTGCTCTTTATCATCATGGGTCAACTCAGAATCTGGTTCTCACAATTGGATTCTCTTCCTTTTATTGGAAATCAAGCGTGGTGAGAGTGAAGTGGCAATTTCTTGGGAGGAGAGAAAATGGTAAATGATTCGTAAAATGATTCCATAGGAATTGGAATTGAGATTCCTAGAACTGGAATTGGAATTGCGAGAATTGGAGGTAAAAGAAAGAGTAGTGGGCAAAGAAGAAAGGAGGAAAACAAGCAGAATGCTTATTTATTGACAATACCCGGTGTACAGCCGAAGAATTTGAGCCGTTGGGCATTTAAGCAAATTTTATGATTTGGGATTTGTTTGCTGTGTTTGAATTATTGGTTTGGTG
>Ga0325411_1009885_pt1 | contig 10120 bp, 2 predicted proteins | sample PopdelMetagenome_13_FD_206181 | JGI IMG/M metagenome (GOLD analysis project Ga0325411, IMG submission 206181) | Populus deltoides microbial communities from Bellville, Georgia, United States - Xylem-PdIQD-R4 | ecosystem: Host-associated > Plants > Phyllosphere > Stem > Wood/Secondary xylem...
AGAGTTGATCACATCATGTGTCGGTGGGAGATGAAGAAAAAAAAAGATTTAGGTCATTCATGATGGGTTAACCCAATTTATATAAATATTATTTATATTACTAAGGTAATATAAGGGAAAATAATGGAGTTGTATCCCAACAATAACTGTCAAAGGTTGCAACTCTTCACTCTTAAAAATATTTTTGTTAATCGCAACAGCCAATAACAAAAAAAGAAAAAAGAAAAAAGAAAGTATTCTCTATAAAAAAGAGGAAAAGGGATTTTCATATCATAGAAGAATTATTTCTGCAAATAAAATACACTTAGGCAATGAATAACGAGCATGATTCATTATTATTTAATGTGATCATGCTTATGACTAATGATGCAAGTTTCTTGGGACATGTTTATTTTGTTTCTCCCTTTGTTATTTTTTCCAACATGTTTAGCATGACTTCTTGCAAATTGTATTTGGATAATGTATCCATCTACCCTTGTATTGCATAAAATTCTACTTGGTACATAGTGTAGAGATTCTGCAAAATGAACTACTGTATATGCTATTCTTTAGAAATTGATTTGTGACAATCCTAGTTTATCTTGGTTCTCAAAACAAACAAAATGGTTTTGATTAGTGCTCAAGGAATGCGCTTCCTTTAGCTGCAAAGCATCCATGTAATAACACAAACAAGCTGCATACATGATGTAAACATAAGTTAAACCTCGAAGATTTCAACTTAAAAATCATACAGTGAAGTGAATTAACACAGACAAACAAATGGGTCAGATGTTAATGGATTCATTAGCATTTAACATTCTCAACTGAGTTTCTAAAATGCAAGAATCCGTATGATCTGCATAATACATATACTGATACTAGACATGTGCTCTATGTGCAATACCCTTGGTCAGTATGAAACACATGGATGGTCCAGTCCTCTGAAATTCATGCAGAACTAGACAGGAACTGTGAGTGAAGATGAAGGAATATTTTTCCTCAAGCCCAAGTCTAACCTTGTACGTGGCTCCTAGGAGGAAACATGGGACCGATATTTTACATTCATTCCAACATCAATGGAACTTGGTCTCATTTGGTTTGCTGCCCCTAAATGCTGAAAGAGAGAAGAATGACCTTGTTGCTGAGACAAAAATATTAGAGGATGTCAAAGTCACTAAAGGAGGAGACAAAAAAAAATAATAACTACAAATTACTCTAGAGTACATGAAAGGAGAAGGAAAAACCAATAAAGAATACAGCATAGCGAGAAAGAATCACAGCTGACCTTTAGTTGTAGAGGTTGCAGTTGATACGTTGCCCTTGTGCAACTGATGCGAACTCTGGGCATTGAATTTGCTTATGTTTGATTGAGCTGCATCCAGAATATCAAATACATGTTATACATGACAAATTGAAAAGTTAGCATGTGGAAGAAAGAAAAACAGATCTCCTATAATCATCCAATTTTTTATTGAAAAAAGACAAACAAAAAATAAAGAATTGCCAGAGCCAGGAAGAAAAAGTACCCAGCAGAAGTTCATGGGCATTCACATTTCTGTCATATCCTTCAAAGAAAGAAGTCTGTTGCTGCCCGCTGTCCTTTGAATGATGGGCTGCCTTTCTCAGAAGATTGTCAGTGTTTCTCTTATTGATAGCTTTAGATTCCTCACCATCATCCTCTCCTTCAGAATAAACAGATGGGCTAGACCAACCTGTCATATTTGCATCTCCTTTGCTCTTCCTAGCAAACTTCAAAAGCCTCTTCAACCCCTTTGGAGCATCTTTTTGGTAGACCACTGAAGGAGGATTTTCAGCATTTCCCCACTCGACAATATCAGGTTCACTGTTGTTGTCTTCTTGCAGCATCTGAGAAAGAGAATGACGAACACCTTGACTAGGAAATCCCACAGGTGCAGCACGGACTGGAGGGCTAAGTTGAGTTGTGGCATCTCCATGTATGCTAGGCAGGTCCTTTTGCTCTTCTATTTCCACCCACGCACTGGGAGAGATAACTGAGTCTTCTTCGGACTGAAAGTTTGCCGAAGATTGAACAGTATCTTTGAAGCCATCATCAACATCAGTGGCAAGCTCTTTGAAGTTCTCCACCTCACCTGAATTCTGATGGCTATTTCCCACTGTTTCTGAATCCATAGCAGCACCAAAATGACTCTCTGCCACATTATCCTGATCTTGATGCTCACTAACCTCGACAGAAGCATTAACAACCACCTCATTCTCTTGACTTTCTGACATACTCCCACAGTTTACAGAAGACTCCCCCGGCTGGGAAGAATCTTTTGTCTTGTTCACAATGGGAGGGCCACTTCTAGATCCCTTGCGGAGGAAGGGTTTCGATTCCACTGGAACAACAGTGCTTTTTTTGGTAACCTTATTATAGAAACTAGGCTTTGATGGAACCATGGCAGAACCATCTTCAGGAACTGCTGCAGCTTTTGTTTTTGTTGTTTTTCCACTTTTTGTTACAGTTTGCTGCATCTTCTCTTTTACCCCCTTTAAGCTCTTGTTAGCATCAGCTCGTGTTTCCTTTACAATTCTATGATGTGGCTGGGATCTTTCAACTTTAGCATTTGATCGAGGAAGTGATACTGTTGACTGGGATTTTCGATTCCTTGGTGTGGTACCCGCAGATGAGATTCCTGGAGGAGTTTTAGATGCAGATGACACTGGCCCTCTGGTTGGTGGTGTTGATGGCCATGATTTACGAGTGGCAGGCAAGGTGGTTGTTTTAGATGAAACCTTTTTTGTGACAGAAGATTTTAGGCTGTCTTTTCGGAGATCTGCAGATTGAGATGGATTTTTGAGAGATTTTTGGGGTTTGCTTGGTGGATGCTTCTTACCAACATCCTTCACATTTGTGGTAGCTATTTCAGCTTTTCTCGCATCAAGAATTTGCTGCATTGCTCTAAATTGCGCTTCTTTTTCTGCTCTCTTTTCAGTATTCTCTCCTCTAAGTTTCCTATCCCTCTTCTCCTTGTAGTGATCATAAAATCCACCCCTCTGCTCAGAAGGGATATTTTGGTTCTTGACAGTTTTAGGCTTCTGGGTTTTCACAGGCCTGCTTTCCATCATTTTCATCAACATCTCGTTCAACTCTGCTTCCTTTTGTCGACTCCATTCCACTGAGTCTGCTGTTCTTCCATTCCTTTCCTTTCCTTGGGCTGCATTTGCATCTGTTTCAACATCTACTGCATGCTGTTCCTTTTCTTCCCATCTCTCCAACTCTCCATCAACTTCAGCAGTCTCAGAAAGATTTTGACCTCCTGGTGTAAAATCAGACTCTAATTTTTCTTCAACAAAATTATTTGAGATTTCTTTATCTGCAATATCATTGCAAGGAAGAGGAACAGAGTCTTCTGAACTAAGTTCTTGTTGGCAGAGACTGGAACTTTCTGCAACACCAGAACTCCATCTTCTTAAAACAGATTTATTTGTAGAGAGAGAAATGTTCGATGACAAGCTCTTTTTTAGGGCATCTACGCTTTGATCCTTTTGTTTTCTTTCAAAAAGATTGATCGCATCTTGAACACTCATCCTTCGGACATTAGCTTCAGGTTTCTTACTGGATTGTTCAGATCCTTCCTCCTCACTACTAATTTCAGCTACATCTCTATGAGATGATGCCCTTTCTCTGGTAGGATAAAAGTTTAGGCTTTTAATTGTTAGTGCAGCTGCCCTGTGTGAGCCAGCTCTCCCAATTTGAACCCTCCGCATTGGAGAAGCTGACCTTCTAGGTGCTGCGGATCTTGAAAGAGCTCGACTTCTTTCCGCAGATTTTTTATTTTCATCACTCGAATCTGAAGACTCTTCACTGTCAGTTGAGTTCTGTCGCTCAACCTGGGCAGCCTTTGCTGGTGAAACACCATATTTTACTGGTGGTAATGAATATACAGGTCTTGAAATTGGAGCATCTTCATCCATCTTGCTTACATTGTCAGTTGTTGAAGAATGCTTGTCGTCATTTAGGAGTACATCTGCCTCACCCTTTTGGCTCAATTCTAAGATTTTGCACAAAGAATTCCTATACATACCAGATGAAATCTAGAGTCAGGAATATAATCTTCTTTAAATTGAAAGACTAAAATAAAAATTATAAGTAACATGAGGCTGCATCTACAAATTTTTTGTAGCAACTAGGAATTTAAACCACCTATGCACAATTTGTTCTTGTGGGTGACTTACTTTAGATCTGTTGCGCCAAAATAATCACAAAATTCTACCAAATAAGTGATTTCTTTACAGGAGCAGGCAGCACCAGAAGCATGGTTTAGGGCTGTAGCCAATTCTGTTTTTAATGCAGTAAGCCTCAGGTCCATAGCTCGCAGCAATTCATTTCTGGCAATACAATCATCTATAGCTTAGAGGATATGCAGCCCTTATAGAAGCTCATTGGAAATACTAGCAATCAGAAGAACTTACCTTGAAGTATCTGATAATGCAATTTTCGCTTCAGCCTAAACAGGTCCGGACAACTTATTTTAGTTGTTCTAATATTCACAACAATAACCTAATCCAATGTACAAATAAGAGAACTCATAAAACAAGGAGGTAAAAGCAATTACTTTGACTGTTGATTCTGTCTCAATTGAGTCATAGCCACCTGTCAAATAAGGAAAGATATACAATAAATATCAGATAAAAACTGAAACTCAAATCTCAGCAGATTCGATACAAATATCACATTGTTTTAAGCCAATATGTCCACCGAGCACAGTAGCTAACTACTATTAATATGACACTGAAGTCGACTTATATGCTTGGACATCCTATGACGCTAACATTATGAATTTATGTCAAGGATAAATGTGGCATGAATTGGATAATCACCTGCAAAAACAAGTTTAGTTCATGGAGACACATTGTTTACAAATTGAGATGATAAACAGCATCACTTGTCTTTGATGCAGATGGTGTGGCCAGCAAGTGACAACGAGTACTTTAAAACTACCAAGTTGATGGCTGACAATGAGTACTTTAAAAGTACCAAAGTTGATGACTATCTGGCACATTCTATATTTCCATATATATCTCTGCTTATAAAAACAACTTTATTGCCATGATTTTGTTACAGATGAAGTGATAAAACCACATTGGATCTTCAACTGATTTGTTTCAGAAATTCCTTTGTTGGCAATGGAAAATTACCAATAAGAAGAATATTTGATTATATATTTGATGTAACTGTACTTTCCAGAATCCAGAATAACAATACCTGTTTGTCCACTTTTAGAATGATCCTGATGCCCCTGACAAAAGAAAATTTTCATTAACAAGACACTCTAGGCAATATAATATATTATATGAAAGGAAACTGGAGCTGACCTGAGCAGATAAAGAAAGATGAAATTTTCTGGCCTCCTCCAATTGGGAGATCTCACCCTCAATCGTCTTGCTGGTATTCACTAAATCAAGTGAACCAGCAATTTTCAGGAATCTGAGAAGAATTATAATTATTTTAATAACAGAACAAACAAGCACCCACAATTAATTCAAACATAAACAGAAAGCAAAATGCACACTAAGTTACAAAAACCTGTTCAAAGTTGATTTTGTGAACCATGGTACATTGCTGAGTTCTCCTGTTACTTGGAGTTTGAAGATAGCATTAGTTCCTTTAGCGTACAATTTACGTACTTCTGGCAAATGTGGCAAGAGTTGCTCCAGCAGGCCAACAGCTAATTTCTCAACCTCGTCATCACCACAAACAAATATCTCGTACCTAAAATAGCAGTGGATACGTCAGAGGGGTTCACTAAAAAAAAAAACTGAAAAGGAATGCCTATATATGCTTAGAGATGATTAAAATATCTATCAAAATTGAAGGAGGAATGCCATCAATGGCGCCAAGCTTTAGATGCAGGACAAAGCTAACTAACAAACAAAAGTAGAGCCACGAAACTAGAAAATTTTTACTCTAACACCCCACCCCCCACCCAAAAGAAAAAAAAAATCCTGAAACCTGGTTGGCACAGTAATAGATTTACTTAATTAGTAACCATATTTGTTTCATGGAAAGAAGTGCTAGGCAAAGCCTTGTATACCTCTTGAATATTGACAGGACATTACTCAATGTTTGTACAACTTATATAGGGCTCTTCGAAGGATGATCTAGATATAAAGTGGGTTCCATTTCTCAATGAACAAACATCAGTGCTTGGTACTTCGACTTCTTTTAATATGAAATGGTGGTTCTTGAAGCAAAGTCATGCACTTGGACTGGGAAATCATTTTTTTCCTTTGGGCTGAAGAAAAATTGGATTATATAATGGGTCCTATAAAACCCTGCGGTCTCTTACATGGATGAATATGTGCTTTCACACACACGTCTAGATGAATGAAATGAAAGAAATACACAGCTCACTGTATATTTTCTTTGGTTTAAATGCAATATTTTCAGTCTCTGGGACTAGCAATGCTGACTGGTTATGCATGAAAGGCTATTAAAATGTCCATATGACTCAAATAACAGGTTATTCTGACAATGTTTCACAACTTCATTAAGCCCTGGTTATTTCTATCAACAGTCAGCATAGAACCGTCAAGGTTGCAAGCCAACAAGGCAGAGTGACAACAAATCAGCTTAAAATATCCTACTGTTCAATGATATAAAGCATCTTGGTTGAAATGCTTAAACAATGTTTATGCAAAAACAACTAACTTGTTTTTAGTTGGAAAGATCTGAATCGTAGCATAATCCAGAGATGCATCAGGATCTATTCCGCTGTCCATCATAAGAACCTGCAAGGAAAGAAAACTTCAACTTTGCAGAAACAGAAGACCAATCTCACATCGTGCCATGCTTCAACTTATTTTTTCAAGTATATGCATTACTTTAACAAGTACTATAAAAAATATGTGCTTGCTATGGATCTAAAAAATACACATCAATGAAACTAGAACTCTCGATCTTCTGTTATATATACTGCCAGTTATATTTATTGACAAATACCAAAACTCAATACTGACAAAACAACAAGCTCAAAGAAAAAGGATAAGGAGGTGCAAGAACAGGAAGGATAAATAAATAGTTAAATCCCAGGAAATTTGTGCACGGATGGAGAGATTAAAATGAGATATCCATTAAAAATCTTAATTGCATTAAACATGAAAGCTACGAAGTATAAATCAGATTGTTATAACATTCAACCCAACAACAACAACAACAAATAGAATCAATAAAGTGAGTGATAGACAGACACAAAGATGTAGACACCCAATTTAAGTTGATACATTGAAAGTGATTCACAGCCGGACAAACATAAACGAAAACGAATGAAGCTACATTTAACAAGAAAAAAATAAATAGCAAGCTAAAATGTTTAGTACTAGCGTAGAGGAGTATGTCAAGAAATAAAAACGGATTGCTTATTAACAGTGGCATGGGATCCAATCTGTTTGTCAGAAAAAGAAATATTCCAAAAACAAATTCATCATCTACTTACTTGCAAAATGCTCTCAACCCCAGTGACAAAATTCAAAATTCAGCACTCATTGATACACAGACTTGAGACTGAACAAGAAATAACCAAAAAGATAAAAAGCATATAAATGTTCAGCCGACCAAAACAATTGAAAGAGCAGCCTTCTGTTAGGTGCAACTACGAAGGGGGATTTATTTATTATTTTAGTTGATCTGTGCCAGCATAATTAAGAGCAAACTAACTAACTTTTACTAGAAAATTAAGCATCGAATCAGATCTAGGCGATGAAATGTTCTATCCTACACTAAACAACAGGACAAAAGAAAGAAAAGAACAAAAATTTAATAAAGAAAAGAAGGGTCACCACTCCACCAATCAGCACCGACAGCGAATTTTACAGTCAAGGCAAAAGGCATTTAGAATCTAAAGAGAAGTTCACTGATACAACAAAGCATAGAGATAGAGCTTGTGCTGCGTTACAGAAAATGGGAGTAGTTGGTAAAGAAATAGAGAAGAGAAGGAACTACCGCCCAAAAAGAAAAGGGCCCATTTGAGTAAAAAAGAAAAAGGAGAGCACGAAGTTAGCTCACCTTGAGTGAAGAAGAGAGGAGGGAAGGTAATGGGGGCTGCTGAGCTCAACTTCTCAGTGGGTTGGATAGCACGAGATCTTGATTGAATGAGGGAGAGGAGCTTCGTCAAGAATCATGCCATGTGTGGATGTGTGGCTTTTATTTCTTTAATCTTTATTCCAATGTAAAAAAGAGACACTGCTAATGTGCTCCAGAAGAGAGAGGATAGAGAAATGGCAGTAACTCCAGATATTACGACACCCAACTAACTACTCCTGTTACGGTAAGAACTAAGAAGTTCTTTAAACATAAAGCATAGCTTAGCTCAGTAAAGCGTGGAGATTTTCTTCCCTTTTTTTTTAGTTCTTTTTATTTTTTTAAATTTATTTTTGAAATGGTATATTAAAATTATTTAAAAATATAAAAAAATAACATAAGAAGTTCATTGAACTATAACGGGATTCTTACACACGGGTCAGAGAGTACTCATGCATTTGCCAATTTTTTTTTTCTGGGATTGGAATTAATATAAATATAATATATGGCACTCTTTTAAAATACAATAAAATATTAGCTTGATTTTGGACGGATATTTATATTAAATCACGTTATACTTTTATTAAAAATAATATAACATGGCATTTAGTATCATTAAACCATTTAAAATGATATATATTTACAAGTGGAGAATCGCCTTATATTTGGTGAGGTTATTCTCGTGGTGGGATAACTGTTTGGAAATGTGGTTGTGGTTATTTTTTAAAATATTTTTCATGTTAAAATACATTAAATTGATATTTTTTATTTTTTTTAAAAAATTATTTTTAAAATCAGCACATTAAAACGATTCAAAATATAAAAAAATTATTTTTTAACAAAAAAAATTAATTTTTTAAAAAATATAAGTTGACCTGCATTTTCAAACGGGCTATAAATCTTCAATTAATATTTCTTTTTTTTTCTAAATAAGATATTAGTAGCTATTTTTTATAGTTGATTAAAAATTTTTATTTTATTTACTATTAATGTTATTTTTTATCATATTAAACTTATTAAATCCATACTTGTATCTTAATTTTTATTTTTATTCATTAAAAACATTACGTGGCTGAATATTTTTATTACATTAGAAAAAATTTAAACAAGGCCGCGTGAGTGTCACCTATCCAGAAAAGAGTGGTTGTGGTGCGCGTTGATTGCGCAGAAATCTAAACCCAACCATAAATAATGCTTGCAGGGTACCAACGCGTATTGGCAATGCGTGAATGCCACTCTCTGTTAGTGCCTTGTCCCCTCTCTCTATTATTAATCAATGATCATGACATTTGAGGTTGTTTAAAGTTGTGTATTATTTATTTAATTAAAGTTTTCACATCGATGCTTTCCCTTTTCTTTGAGTTCATAAATCACCAACCATTGCTCCTCCAAATTTGCATTCAATTAATACGGAAGATGTGTTTAAAATATGAATGTTTTTATTTTTTTAATTTATTTTAAAATATATTAAAATAATTTATTTTTAACATTAGTATATCAAAATAATTTAAAATGCACTAAAAAAAATATTAATTTGAAGCAATGAATAAAATAAATTAAATTAAATTTTTTCAAAAATAATTTTAAAATGTAAAAACAAATATTTTATAAGGCAAATTAGCATTTTTTTTTGTGAATTAACAATTTCTTTTTAGTTTTGGAACCCCTTTATATCGTATTAGTAATTATTTTTCTAATATTTTTTATTAAATATATTAAAATAATATTTTTTTTTATTTTTAACATCGGTAGATTAAAACATTGCAAAAATAAATAAAAAAATTGAAACATAAAAGGAGACTTTCCATGAATCAACCACAACAGCTTACCAAGCAATCTCTTATTACCTTCGAATATTTCAAGATACTTACTAGTAACTAGGTTGCTGCACCATGTCAGAAAACTAAACTAGGTTTCACGTCAAAAGCACAAGAGAAGAGAAGAGAAGAGAAGAGGAGAAGAGGATGATGATATAAGAGGTTGGCGAATCGTAAAGCATTGAATCTACCTGATGGTTATGCTTTCCTTCCAATCCATGTGAACATGCAATAACTAGTTTTGCCTTCATTCCCCACCTAACCTAAAACTAACAGAGAA
>Ga0325411_1009886_pt1 | contig 10120 bp, 5 predicted proteins | sample PopdelMetagenome_13_FD_206181 | JGI IMG/M metagenome (GOLD analysis project Ga0325411, IMG submission 206181) | Populus deltoides microbial communities from Bellville, Georgia, United States - Xylem-PdIQD-R4 | ecosystem: Host-associated > Plants > Phyllosphere > Stem > Wood/Secondary xylem...
TTAAATCTACGGTCATGAAAAGCTTCAATGGTTTTGACCTCTCTCGTCATGCCACGACTACCTTTGCTGGTTGTTCCTTGTTATTATTTTTCCAACCATTAGGAATTTTTTTTCGAACGTTATCTCTTGATAAGTTTTCATGTACCCAAATTATACGTCAATCAACCATATAGTTTACACTTAGGACATATATTTTTGTTTTGTTATAGGTTGGGTTAAATTTTTTTAATATTAAAAGAATATTCAGTTACTACAAATATATCTTTTAATAAAAAAAAATTCATGTGAGATAAATTTGATGTGATCTGATTAACTTGAAAGGTTTAGAAACAACTTCAACTACTAGTAAAAATATAATTTAACTAAAAAAATCAAGACACTATCTTTTTTTTTAATATTGAGATGATAATATATTAAATTGACTTGGATTAATCCGGGTTAATTTGTCAAATCCATGACTCGTGTTATGAGACTTTGATAAAGTTATAGAAAATAAATCGAAACAAATTATGAAGTTCAATTTTCAATAAACTCAATGTTGAAGAATAAAATTGAAAAAAAAAATCAAGTCAACCTAGGTAATCCGCCAAACCTGTGACCCGGTTCATAAAACCAGAATAACTTTGTAAAAAATAAATCGAAACAAATTATGAAATTTAACCTCTAATAAAAAAAATTATATATATTAAATGATTAAATTAAAAAAAATATATTGTTTCATTAAACAATGTTTATCAAGGAGATCAATGGTGAATTTACCTTTTTTAGATTTTTTAATAAATTTAATTTTTTACGTATAATTATTTTTATCGGAACATCGTTTTAGATTTAACAGCTTTCCGCCAAACACGAAGGTCTTCTCACTTTCAAAAATTAATAAATATAACCAATTAGAGAGGACTGGATAATTGTACGTGCTACGTTGTGGGTCAAATTAATTTTTTTGTTAGCATAAAAAAAAATATTCAAGTGTTGTTAATGTATTTTTAGTAGAAAAAAAATAAAACTATATAAGGATTAACTTGATGTGACCTAGTCAACTTGACAGGTTCAAAAACAACCCAAATAACCAATAAAAATATGGTTTAACTAAAAAAAACTCAAGACGATATCGTTTTTTAAATATTGATACGACAACATATTAGATTAACCCGGATTAACTCAGATTAACCTGTCAAATCTACTATCCAAGTCATGAAACTCTGATAACCCTATATAAAGCAAATAATAAAAAATTATTCAACCCAAATTCACAATCAACCCAATATTGAAGGATGAAATTGAAAACAAAATTCAACTAAAAAAATAAGTTGAGTTAACTCAGGTTAACCTTCCAAACCTGGGTCATAAGACTGAGATAACCCTATAAAAAACAAATTGAAATAAATTATGGAGCTCAATTCATAATCAACTCAATGTTAAATAATAAAATTTTAAAAATATAAAAATAAAAATGACACAAAAAACTATCCAAGTCAACTAAACAAACTTGTGACCTCGATATAAAACCAAGATAACCTCTTAGAACACAAACTGAAACAAATTTTGAATTCTAATTCCCTATCAATTCAATATTGAAGTATGAAATTGAAAAAAAAATCAACTAAAAAGAAGGGAAAAAAACCCAAGTCAATCAGTTTAATATGTGTCCCGGGTTATAAAACTATGATAACCCCATATAAAGAAAATAAAAAACAAATTGTGAAACTTAATTTTCAATCAACTTAATGTCGAAGGGTTACATTGAAAGTAAAATCAAATAAAAAAGACAAAATCAATGACTTGAATTAACCCAAGTTAACCTGTCAAACCCAAGTGAAGAGACCGAAATAACTCCATAGAAAGCAAATAAAAAAAATATAATGTTCAATTCTCAATCAACCAAATGTTTAAAGATAAAATGAAAAAAATCAATGAGAAGAAAGGAAAAAAAAACCCGAGTCAACATGGCTAACCGTAAAACTTGTGACTTAGGTCATGAAATCATGATAACTTCTTAGAAGCAAATCAAGAAATATTTATGATTATGAAGCCTAATTCTTAATCAACCCAATGTTAAAAGATGAAGTTGATAAAAAAAGTAAAAAACAGGAAAAAAAAACCTAAATTAACACAACTAACCCACTAGACTCGCGACTCGGGTCATAAAACCGGGATAACTCCATAAAAAACAAATCAAACTAAATTATAAAGTCTAAAACCCAATAGACTTAATGTTGGAGGATGAAATTGAAAGAGAATATAAGTTGAAAACTAAAAAAAAAGGTTCTTAATTTTTATTTTATTTTTTAGGACTAAAGTGTAAAATGCCTTGGCATTTCACTGTTCACTACTATAATGAAAATACCAAGGAGTTTCAGTATATTACTAAAACGGTAACTTGTGTTGCGCTGCAAGCCGATCAAAAATTTCTTAGCACACAAAAGAGATGTCGAGACGATAACAATATTTATGAAGAAGTAAGAAAAACTTGATACTCGAGTTATTAACTCGATTAGACCTAATAAGACCGGGTAATCTAATAATTTGATTTAAACTACAAGTAATGATAGCAGATAAACCATAAAAAAAAACATTTTGCAACAATCAACCAAAACAAATAAGCCACCAATATTATACCTAGAAGGAAAAGGACAAAAAAAACACTAGCAACCTACTATCAACTCCATTATGGACATCGGTCATAATAAAAAAAAATTCTTGTTAAGATGGTTCAAACCTGATTGTGAAATTCTAGACGACAACATAAGAAGAAGTCACTAGAGCAACGTCCTTGAAAAGCAAATCGAACAAAACAGAATGAAGTGAGCATTCATCTATATTCAATAAATCAATTCTATTTAATTCAATAATAAAATTTATTTTAAAAAATAAACTTAACAAAAAATAACAAATAAAAAGACCTAAGGTAACCCAATTAATTTTTTTTAAAAAAAAGATAAACCAAGGTCATAGAAAGCATGAAAAAAAACAACAGAGCTCAATCTCCAATTAAATAAATATTGAAGGATAAAATAAGATAAATAATAGCTTAAAAACTGATATAAAAAAATAAAGCAATCTTAGGCAAACCTCATAAAGCTAGTTAATTTACAAAGTTTGCAACCTATGAAATCTTCGACACGGGTTTAACAAGCTCAAATCTAAACCAATTAAATATTGGATAATTAAATTGGGTAAAAAAATACCACTCTTGAAAAATTTACAAAGAACAAAAAAGCCAATCAAAAGAATGAGAATGAAATTTACCTAGAAAAAAAATTTATGAAAGGTGGAATCGAAAACAAATACATCTCTAAAAATTATCTTGGACTACAAAAAAGAGATCAAATTTGACAAAACAAAAAATTTAATGAGGATGAGATCGAAAAAAAATCTAATTCCATGAATTATTTAAAACAAATATAACAAAAAAAAAACAAGGGCTAAATAAAAAGGCAATAGAAGTTTAGGGGCTGACTTGAAAAATCGGGTGGTAGGGCGCAAAAACTGTGGAAAAAAAAAGAAGAAGAAAAATGATTGTCGGTGACAAATCAAACCTCCAATCAATGCATGTGCCACATATCCAAGGAGGAGACGTTAAGACGAAGCTAAAGCTACCATGGAATGGCTTTTATGGCTATTGGAATCAATCGCACGTGCCATCTAAAGACGATTAAGAGGTTGATGCGTCAGCTTTTTTTAATTATTAAAATACTCAAATGACCCCATCCTAACAAATTAATTACAAAAAAAACCCGACAATAAAATAACATAAATACCATTTAACATAAGAGTTAAATTATCTGACGCCAAAGACGCCAAGGTCTTTTTACTATGCAACAATATTGAAAATGACAAAAGAACCCTCCATTTTCTTGTTAGTTTTTTATTATGCAACAATATGCGCATCAGATTTTGAAACTGTGATTTCTAACTTGAGAAAGAAGAATGCGACAACTCAACTGAATGGTTTGACTTACAGCTTTCCTCCCTGCCTTAGTGAACAAAAAACACAAAGAACGAATAATTGCTGGACATGTGGTCAAGGGATCTGAACTTTATCTTGTTATTTTGCTATCACGGATTTGGAGAATTCAGTAATTGTACGAACTACATATTAAATAATTCGATGAGTTTTTAATGTATTTTTATATTTTTAATTATGTCCAAGATACATTTGTATACTATTTATTTAATCGATATTTAGTTTTGTTTAATTTTTTCATCTAAATTAATAAAATTATATATTTTTTATTTTAAAAATGATTATAAAAATGTAATTCTAATTTTTCAAAAAAATTAAAATATTTATTGTTAAAATTTTAATGGTTAAATAATTTTGATTTTTATTATTTCTTAAAATATCTTAGAGTATTTGTAATCAATTCCTTAATTGTATCCTTATATAAATAAAAAGTATTTTTAAATGAAAAATTTGGAGAGTTGAATATTATAAGGATATAATGGACACAATAGTTTTATCATAATATCGAATGGATCATCAATGTATCCTTATACAGCGGACACAAAATGCTGATTTGTTATCATAATAAAAACTTATTGATAAATAAAGCAATTTATTCTTATTTAATGAATGAGTTTTCAATATGTTTTTATGTTTTTAATTGATATATTTTATATTTATATAATATTCAATTCTTCAATAAGCAATCCTGTAAAAAAAACTTATTAAAATTGATATAATTACATTTTTCATTTAAAAAATGTCTATAAGTTACATAAGAATGTAATTTTATTCTTAAAAAAAATATTTTAATTCTAATAAAATCTTAATGGTTAAATAATTTTGATTCTTATAAATTCTTAAAACAATTTCGGTAATCCTTAAAGGACCAGGATTACTTTTTACAAGCATAATTGGATGAAATCAATGGTGAAATTGCAAGAAAGTCAAAGTTTAGATTTCAATTAAGGGCCAAATTGAAAAAATTCAGAACCAAGGTCCAAAGTGCAACAAGCATGCATGTTGAAGGACTGAAATAATCCATATCAGGGGTCAATTTGAAAGAAATTGAAAGTTTGATGGTTGATAGGGATCAAATTAAAAAATTAAAAACCAATAACTAATTTAACAAAAGGCTCTCAAATTAGAGGAGTTAAATCAAAGTTTTCAGAGGTGCAATTGCAAAAAATAAAAAGTTTTAAAGTTAATTAAAGATGCATACGTTGCAATTGAAACAACAATGACCAATTTGAAATTTACAAAATATCCATTCTTAAACCCTAATTTTTAGGGTTTAAGTAGAGGACATGCCACCTGTTTTTAATGAAAAAATCGAGTGACAGTGTGACACATTATTTGTCATTGTTTTATTGTCTTCTTCAGCTGAGAAGGCCAATCGAATTGCCACCTTTAAATGAATGAATATGGCATCTCTGACTATTTCAGGAACTCCAACCAACATCATTTGATAGAGGAGATTCCCCTTTACAAGGTTATGCCACCTCTTTTTTTTTTATATATATATATTTGTGCTCCATCTTCCACGTGGAAGCCCTGAACTTTTTGTCCCCAGGCAACCTTGTCTAGTTTAGTAAAATTTGACAGCGTTACACTCAACTTTGAATTGATGGTGGGAAAGTTATATAACACTAAATCAATCATGGTTTGATCGTGGTTAAAGAATAACATCCCTTCTATAGGATCTATATCTTGGTTAGATTTAATGACCCTCTACTTACCATGATTAATTCATGGAAGGTGCACCCCTAATCAGTTATTTTTAGCTATCTTTTCAGCTATGAAGTTCCTAACCTTTTCTAGAAGTTCCCCAATAAATTTTTAGCAACTTATGAGGTGAGTTTCTATCTTTTTCTCATATTTTTACTTATTTGCCATTTAATTATTATTAATTAGATCCATTTGTACATCTTAAAGAGCTTTTATTGTGTTTGGTTCATGCACCTTAGAGGCTGGAGATCAATTGGGGATTTTGAAAAGAAATATGATAGTGATCAATGCTTTGTTATGAGGCTGAAAGGCTTGGATTTGTGCAATATCATATTATCCAAGACATAAATTTCATTATGAGTTTTTATGTTCTATTTTATTTGTTTGTTAGTGACTTGTGAATTTAAAGGGTATTTAAAACATTATGATAGTTTTTTTTTATTTGAACCTATTGACATGTTTATTGCTGCATCAGTTTTGATTTTTACAAAAAAAACTATTTTCACTCCAAATCTTAAAAATTTATATGTTGTGGTGTTCGTAAATTCATTGCGTGTTTGTTTTTCTTTTCAAATGTTTCTCATGTTGAATTCATATCAAAAGGTAATTTTTTTTATGTCAAACTAATTGAATATGAAGTTGTTAGTATATTTATTATTGTGCTAGTTTCCGTTTTTATAAAAAACACCATATTTTTTTATTTTTAAATTCATATTCAAACTCATATCCTATTCGATGTGGTGTTAGCTTTAGTTTTTTTATATAAAAATCATAGTTCCAAGTTAATGATTTCAATTTCAAAATTATCAATTTATTATGGATTTATTTTCAAAATTCATAAAAATCAATTTTTATATGCGAGTTCTGAATTTGAAATAATCTATTTTAGCATAAAAATCAGTCAATACAAAATCACAACTTAGATTTGAAACTTAAAGATTGGGGTTTGCACATGGTTGGTTTTTATTTTCATATTTGAATCAATTAATTTATCTTTTCAATGCAAACTTTTCTTTTCAAAATTCTTATCTAAATTTACTTCATTTAACAATACACATGATTATTGTAGTTTGTATTTGCTTGTTTATGTTTTGCTTGTTTTTATTTATCTTCAAATCCTTTTGGTTTTGTTGTTTATATGTGTTTGATAGTGCCTAGTATGAAGTGTTTTTATTTAATAATAAATGTTTTTAATGTACACACACACATGATTATTATTGTTTACCCGGGTCGATCCAATATGCTATCATCTTAATATTAAAAAAAACTCATCTTAATTTATTTTTTAAAATCAAACCATACTTTTTACCTGTCATTTAGGTTGCTTTTAGACTTATCAAAGTTGATTGGGTTACATCGGGACAATTCTGACATGATTTAATTTTAAATCCGGGCTAAGTAAGGAGTTAGATCAGGAAGTTTTAAGATTAACCTGCTGACCTGAATTTAATAACAATATTAAATAATTCCTTATTATCTTGATATTGTTTTATGTTTAAATGTTTTTGATCATTGGCAAGCATTTAAAGTTTTGAATAGAAAATCCATACATTTCTTTTTCTAACTTGGACTTTTTTTTTTTATAAAAATGAAGTATTATTTAATTTCATTTCGCAGCTCATTCCCAAATAAAATGTAGGTCCGTAAAAGCCTAAAGAATAAGCAATTGCTAAATCTTAACCTAGGATTTCGAGGCGATTGAGTGTTGAGAGACGAAATTGGGTATTTTAATTTCACAAAAAAGTCTCCGATAGATTTCTCATTGGGTACATTTGCTTTGAGGTGTCATTTTCTTTCATTAATTAGCAAGCATTCGCAATAATGGGGGCGGTGCTCCTACTTTTAACCACGCATGCACCGATGCTCTGCCTTCCTATTTGGGGCATTGAGGAATAGAAAAAAGTGGTCGCCGTCGCCCTTCTCGTTGGGGTAACCTAATTAAACAAGGGGACCATTCAAAATTGGAGCATGGCTAATAAATAATAATAAATTTATTAAATAAAAAATTAAGTCGATGAGTTAAGATAAAAATATTATCTAACCTTATATTGCGGCGAGGTCTTCAAATATTTCTTATTTAATCATGTAATAATAAATTTTTTTATTAAAAAATAGATGATTTAAAATCCATTTAAAAAACATATATATATATATATATTTATTGTCATGGGTTCTTAATTTCTTTTAAAAAACAAAACAATTAGAATATAAATAGATCATCGACACCAATATTATTTGTTTTGATTACTGAAATATGATCAATTAATAATATTTTCCTTTCTTCATTGTTTTCCAGTGAGATTTGCTCTTTTTTCTCAATTTAAAAACTGAAAAATAAAAAAAATAAATCTTTGAACTAAAATGGTTATTTGGGTGAATTTCATACGGTTTCCTGCTTTTTTTTGTTCTTTTTCTTTAAGTTTTGTTTTTCTATTACAAATCTCGCTAATAACTCATTAAATTGATAATAAAAAAACTCAATTAAAAATTTTTTTTAGCAAGTTAAGTATCATTCGAGCATCATATTTGTTTCTTGATATTGCAAGGATCTCATATCAAGCCAGCCAAAACAAATCATCAAATCCGACCCTAAATTAATATACTTAAAATGGTTAAATTAAAAAAAAAAATAACAAAAAAAAACATAAAAGGATTCAATTGAAAAAAAAAACAAAATTAACTTTAATTTTGCAAAACAAGCATCAATGAGCATTTTATTATTTTTTTGACATTGTAAAGACTTCATATCAAGCCAATCATAACAAATTACCGAGCCCAATCTTAAATTAATTTAATATAAAAGAATTAAATTAAAAAAAAAACTTGGAGGTGATTTCACTATTTATATGAATAATATTTTTTCCCATGTTTTTTTTTTATATATATAACTCTATTGAGAATGTATGGCGTTTGATATTGTTGAGCGGTGGAAAAAAAAAAAAAAAACAGTACAAAAGTTTCGGTCTGCTCTACAAAAGATGTAATAGAAAGTTTGCACAATCTACTATATTCCACCGCAATAACAAACGCCATAACAAACGCCATAACAAACGGAGATTCGAGTTTCCATAGAATTAGTTAAATAACTAATCTCGGGTCTAATAATTGAAAAAAGAAGAAGAAAGAAACTTGTGCTTTCCACAATTATATACCTTTAAGATTTTTCTAGGTTAAATCCAAACTAAAGGGAGGATGCCAAGTGTTTACGGCCTTTGCTTTGTTTAGAATGAAAGCAACAAGCTATGATAGTACTGCTTTTTAACGTTGATAATTCTCCTTGAACAGCAAAGCAACATGGCACATTCAATTTTTAAGACAGGACATGATCACTCATCAGGCAATTTTTTTTTTAAAAAATTCAAAGTATGGCTTCCTTTTTAAGCATCTCAAGATTTTAATTATGGGTGATTATTTTTGGTTTGGTTCAGTTTTTATAAAAAAAATTAATCAAATCAAAATTTTCTTTAAAAAAACTCGAAACCGACCAGTTTCGGTTCAGTTTTGTAGGAAAAAACCAGTTCAAACCGGTTTGGCTTGGTTTTTTTGGTTTGGCTTTGTTTTGGCTCGATTTTTTCCAGTTCGAATCGGTTTTTTTCGGTTTCAGGCTTATAAAATCGAAACCGAACTGGTTGGTTTTTTAAAATTTTTAATCGGTTTTTTTCATGGTTCAGTTTTTTCGGTTATTTTTTTCGGTTTTCTAGGTTTAATCAATTTTTTGATTTTTGTACTAACACCTAATTTTAATGTTATAAAAGAAAATAAATCGCATCTAATTTTGCACATAAAATTATGGTTTTGTTCATGGCCATTATGAAAATTTGAATATAATAATAGAAACAATTAATATTCAATTAAAATATTCTCTCTATACTAGTTTTTCTAATGTTGCTTTGTATAAAAGTCTAACCTGTTTGAATTCTAAGATTATAAAAGTGGATTTTTTTTAATTGGATATATATATGGCTATGGTTTTGACTTAATTAGCATTAGGTATATTTTACCATATGAACTATACCAGTCATTGATTCCTCTTCAAAAAATATTTTACTATTACACTCGTGAACAAATACTAATATATATATATTTTTTTATCTACGATCCAATTATCAACTGTTATATTCTTTTTATAATAAGAATATGCACAATTATTTTTCATGTTATTAATTAAAGTATTTACGTGCATGCAAGCAGAGAAGTTGCTAAGGAGAATGCAACTGTGCTTCCAAATGAAGCAGCTGCGCAAGCAAATTAACTAGCCGAGGCATTACCAGGCCTCTCTGTTTCTCCAATTGAGCTGATAACATGATGGAATTGAACTGCTACAGATTAGCAAGAATTTTACACGCAAAACAGCAGAATCAAGTGGAACACTTGGGGCAATTCTATCATAAGACCAGCTTCAGGTCCACTGGGTAGTTATGGACTCCCAGTAACATCACAAAAAGT
>Ga0325411_1009888_pt1 | contig 10118 bp, 8 predicted proteins | sample PopdelMetagenome_13_FD_206181 | JGI IMG/M metagenome (GOLD analysis project Ga0325411, IMG submission 206181) | Populus deltoides microbial communities from Bellville, Georgia, United States - Xylem-PdIQD-R4 | ecosystem: Host-associated > Plants > Phyllosphere > Stem > Wood/Secondary xylem...
GGTTTTCAAGAAAGTAGAATTCAACATTCCTTTGCTTGATGCTATCAAGCAAATTCCCAAGTATGCCAAATTCTTAAAGGAGTTGTGTACTACCAAGAGAGCTTTCAAACTAAAAGGTCATGAAATGGTAAGTATGGGTGAAGTTGTATCTGCTATTGTTCAAAAGAATTTGCCTTTGAAGCAAAAAGACCCAGGTGCATTTACTATCTCATGTGTTATTGGTAATGCTGGTTTCAAAAGGGCCTTGTGCGATTTAGGTGCATCCATTAGTGTTATGCCTAAACATGTTTATGATCCTCTTAGTCTTGAGCTTTTGAATAAAACTAGCATTGTAATACAACTTGCAGATCGTAGTTTTGTTTACCCGCTTGGTGTGATAGAAGATGTCCTAGTCAAGATTGATAGTTTGGTCATTCCATGCGACTTTATATCTTGATATGGAACATGATTCTTGTGATTCATCAAACAACACTCCTATGTTGTTTGGGAGACCATTCTTGAAAACCGCCAATACAAAAATTGATTGTGGTAAGGATACTTTGTCTATGGAGGTAGGAGATGAAAAAATTGAATTTAATTTTCATGATGCAATGACATATCCTTGTAGCAATGTTTATTCTATCACATGTTATGACAAAGTTGATAAGTGTGCGCAGCAAGTTTGTGATTTTGATAGTAAGGATGGATTCAGCGTAGCTTTGAGCTATGAGTATGATTTTACCAAGATAGAAGAGATGGAGAGGCATATATGTGTTCCCCAAAACGTGCATGACTCAGCATTGGATTTGCAAGCTTTGCAAATTGTCCTCCATGATGCAGGAGTCATTTACCTCATCACGGACAGTGAATGGGGGGCACCTATCCTTTTGGTGCCTAAAAAAATTGGAATTATGTTGGAAGAAATACAAAATGATGCTTATGAGAATGCAAGGATTTACAAAGAAAAGACTAAGAGTCTCCATGACCAAATGAATACAAGAAAAGAGTTTAATGTTGGAGACAAAGTCCTTCTTTATCATTCGCGTTTGAAACTTTTTCCTAGAAAGTTGCGCTCTCGTTGGATTAATTAATGATTCTCCTAGTCTAAGAATGAAACTAAATTGGCAGGTATAAAAGAGAGATTTTCTTTATTAATTGTTCATGCAAAACAAGGAAACCAAGCACAACAAAGCAAGAAAACTTTAGAATTAATTTCACTGAATTTCAAACTCCTATGGAAGCCTTATTCAAGCTGCTCCTCCTTCAGCTTGATCAAAGTCTCGGGGCTTGTGATTCCCATTTTAACCTTGGCTTGGTACCGCTAGTAGTAGTCTCATTCATTGCTATCGGTAGTAGCATTAGTTTATTTTCCTTTTTTTATTCTACTGTAATAGGGCTTGATGTAGATAGTCCAAATAGTCCACTAGAGGCGGCTACTTCTCTTCTTTTATTATTTGTATTTCGATGATCTTTTCTTACCGGAATGGTGAGAGGCAAGGAAGGAAGCATAGGCAATCAATCCAATCGGCTTGAAAGGGGGCTCGGGTTAAAAACTCAAGATTCAACTTTCCAGAACCCTTGCAAAACGGTCAAGATCTAAAGCTACTTAGCTTGGGTGGAATGCTTGCCTTGGGGCAGAAAGGCCAGGCTTTGAAAGAAGTTACTCTAACCTACATTGAGAAAGAGTAGATAGGAAGATAGTCCACTATCTTGCGAGAAAAGCTTCGACGATTCTTGGTCATTCTTCCTCCAACTCCAGAATTTCAGCTTGCCACCACCGAATCTCATTCGTTAGCCGATTCCAACTGAGGGGTAAGCTCTTGCTTTGGGGCATTTAAATCGATGTTGAGAGGAGGTCGTTTCGAAGAGCCGTAATGCGAACCTCGTGATCACGCATCCCATACACAAAGACACCAATTCCTGGAAAGCCAAGTAAATCAGGTTTGATAGGAGTGTGACACAAAGATAACTTGTACCTAGGCACCAGCACTATTGGAAACGGAGAACCCCCACCCAACGAATATTGATTCGCGAACGAGAAGTATAAGGATGACGCCACGAAGACAGTTGTTCTTTGATAAGTTATTTTTAAGTTCTTTAGAGAACCATGGAAGGGAGATTAACTCACCAACACACACACAAAGTGCGGCAAACAAGAAGTTTTATTAATCTGAATTGTCTAACTTATATGTCTGGTTATGCCTTTATTTATACTAACTATAAACTTAAATAAACCCTAATGGACCCCCCTTAGGTGGACTTTATATTAAGCCCACTTACAATTGACCCAAATAAGTAATAATAACCCAAAGACTAAGAAGAAAATAATAAAAATAATAAAAATCCAAAAATTACCATCCTAAATATGCTAGAATCAGATTTGTCACCATTAAGAAGTCACCAAATAGACTAGGAAATCTGATCTGAATGTAGAATTTATTCTGAAGTCTTCTTTCCTTTTTGTAGCTAGGATGAATAAGGAATTCTTGTAAGAAAAGGATTCTGAAATAATTATGAATCCTTGCCACACTTGGAAACTATGTTGCAGCCTATTAAAGATCTTTGTCGAATTAGGAGATTCCTAAAAAAAGCTGCCACATCCTTTTAGGAAAAGAATCCTAGCCAAATAGGAAGTCCACAAGTCAAAAGGAAGTAAATAACAAAATTCATATAGCCTATGTTGACCCGTATTTCGATGCCTTTCAGAACTCCGATTAACCTGATATTTTAAACCAACGTAGGAGAACATGTCAGGAGACTCCACGAAAAATTGCAGCTTGATCCAATGGTCGGATTGAGAATTATGACTATTGCCGTAAAACTGGATAGGTGCACTTTCTACGTCAAAATCCGAATTTGACCTTGTCTGGATCGTATCAAGCCGCCCCCCCCCCCCACCCACGAGCCTGATGCAGCATAACCTTCTTTTGACATCATCACGTCCCCTAGAGTGAGGTCTCCACAACAGATCAGATTTTCTAGTCTATTTTGGATTTTTTAGGGGTGCCAAATCTGATTCTAGCATATCTAGGATAGTAATTTTTGGATTTCTATTATTGTCTTCTTAATCTGAGGGTTATTATGACTTACTTGTGATACGATCTAGATAAGGTCAAATCCAGTTTTATGGCAGCAGTCATAATTCTTAATCTGACTGTTGGATCCGGCTGAAATTTTATGGGGAGTCTCCTGACACGTTGTACTGCCTTGGGTTAAAATTTCAGGTCAATCGAAGGTCAGGAAGGCATCACCAAACTAGTCAACAGAGGCTGTACGAATTTTGTTATTTACTTCATTTTGACTTGTGGACTTTCTATTTGGCAAGGATCCTTTCCTAAAAGGATAAGCCAACTTGTTTTGGGGATCTCCTAGCTCTAAAGGATCTTTAATGAGCTGCAATAAAGTTTGCAAGTGTGGCAAGGATTCATAAATGTTTCAGAATTTTTTCTTACAAGGATTCCTTATTCATCCAATCTACAACAAGGAAAGAAGATTTCAGAATTAAATCTACCTTCATATCAGATTTCCTAGCTTATATGGGACTTCTAAAGGGCATCAAATCTGATCCTATCATATTTAGGATATTAATTTTCAGATTTTTATTATTTTCTTGTTAGTCCTTGGGTTATTATTATTACTTATTTGGGTCAATTAGAAGTGGGCCTCATATAAGTCCACCTAAAGCGGGTCCACAAGGGTTTTTTTAAGTCTAGAGTTAGTATAAATAAAGGTGTAACCAAACATGTAAGTTAGACAATTCAGATTAATAAAACTTCTTGTTTGCCACACTTGTTGTGTGTTGGTGGGATAATCTCCCTTCTATGGTTCTCTAAAGAACTGAAAATGACTTATAGAAGAACAACTGGCTTCATAATGTCATAATTAATTAATCCTCAAATTAAAACCTCGAATTAAAACAACTTCGTAAAGTAATGTTTCTACGGCAGAATTGAACCTCGAATTAAAACCTTAAGCAAACAATATCAGAATAATCTTAAATTTGACATATGATGCAATCTCACCCCCAATAGAGTGAATATGAAGCTCCAACTGATTCCGAGGTGGTTTGTTTATGATTCACCAAGAGTTGTGTTTCCACGACAAAAATTGAATGATCCCTCAAATTTCAACTAATCCCTATTTCTCTTTCTTTTTAATATACTAATATGATTAGAGGCAGTAACAAGATGAACTATAACTTTTTCTTTTTGCTTAGATGACGCAAACACGAAGAACAAGAAGATGGACGCAAACACTAAAAAACTTAAAGGATCACAAAAAAAACAAAAATAACAGAAGGATATGACCTTGTTTCGGAGCCTAGCTTTGATACCAACTGATGCGAACCTCGTGATCATATGGTCACGCAACCCACAGTCAAGATTGAAATCTGATCCCGGAAAGTCGAAATAGGTCTGATAGGAGTGTGACACAATGAAAACCTACCCCAAGGCACCAACACTATTGGATTGAGTAGAATAATGCCACAAAGCCAGTTCATCTTCGATAAGTCAGATTCAGTTCGTTCAAGAATTGAAGAATGCAAGAATCACTCTCACATGTTAAAACTGAAAGATTCGGAAGTAATTATCATCAAAGCTACCGAAATTTTGGCTTACATGAGTTTAAATAGTTCTTGAAAAATTAACCCTAATGGACCCCTTATGTGAACTTATATGAGGTCCACTCAAAACTGACCCAAAACCCTAAACTGAAAAGCCCATAACTTAATCCAAACAAGCCTTGGATCCTAACTGAAAACAAAGTATTAAGTAAGCCCAAACATGAAAGAAAATAATAAAAATGACTCACTTGTCATTAAATACCACCAGCCCTTCTTTCCTTGTGTAGCTAGAATTAATAAGGAATCCTTATAAGAAAAGGATTCTGAAACATTAATGAATCCTTACCACACATGGAGATTATATTGCAGCTCATTAAAGTTCCTTGTGGAACTAGGAAATTCCCAAAACAAGCTCCCACATCCTTGTAAGAAAAGGATACTTGCCAAATAGGAAGTCCACAAATCAAAAGAAAGTAAATAACAGAATTCGTATAGCCTGTTCGGACCTATATTGGAAGTTCTTTCCGAACATGGATTCTCCTGAAATTGTACCCCAACATAGACAAAAAAAAAACTCTGGAATCTTCTGGTAAAGTTTCAGCTCGATCCAATGGTTGAATTTGAAGTTATGCTCAATAGCGTAAAACTGAACGGTAGAAAATTTTATGCCAAAATCCGAATCATTAGCTTAATTGGACATCATTTACTTTAGGTTCCAAATTCAGACTTAACTTGTCGTAAACGAATCTGTTTTGCATCAACTTTTGAAATTCGCTTTCTTTCTATTGTTTTCATTTTTTGCAGTATATTTTGAACATATCTAGCATATTTCATTTATGTTTTTGTTCAAGTCTTCAGTTTCGTTCATATTTTGGATAGATTCGTTTGCTACTGGCGAGACTATCATCGCGGTTTTGTTTTGCTTCTTTTCTGGTTTTTATTGCTTCTTGAGTCAAATATACATATTTGGATTGCACTGCTAAGTTGGTTCTATTTGGTGTTGGTTTCAGTTCCGCAAGAACCGCAAGAAGGAGAGAAAAGAGGTGTGAGGATATTAAGAGTGTTTGAGCAAAACATGAGCGATATGAGGATATTTTTTTACCATTAACCAATTTTTACAAGTAATATCATGTCAGATTAAAAGAACACACCACCCCTTCCTGAGAGAGAGACCTTAAGTTCCAAATGCAAGCCATGGCACAAATGATGGAGATGATGAATTTTATGATGGGGAACGTGTGTGACAGACTTGATAGGATGGAGAGACATGGTAGTGAGGCTGGCACAAGCATCCAAGACGTGAGGAAGGTTGAGGCTGAATCGAAAGCAAATAGTGGCGTAGAGCCGAAAGGCTAGGGTGCGCTGATCAGAGGAGATTCAATTTGAATAAGGAAGAGAAACAGAGGTTATGAGTTTTAAATATTTATGATCACAATGCTTTTATGATGAAGAGCGCGAGGTTGAACGACTTGTAAAGGTTTATAAAGAAACAAATAAAGAACGTGAAGAATGGAGAACTTTAATTCAGCGCCAAAGGGATAACAAATGAAAGAGGACGAGCAATTACGTGCAAGAAAAGAACTTCAATGGCTGAAACCAGAGGCTAAGGAATTGTCCATAAAACCTGTTGGTGATTCAAGGACGAATCATCTTAAATAGAGAGGGAATGATACGATCTAAGTAAGGTCAAATTTAGATTTTGGCGTAAAAGTTTCTATTATCTAGTTTTACGCTATTAACCATAACTCCAAATCCAACTATTGAATTTAGTTGAAATTTGACATGATGATTTCAGAGTTATTGGTTTATGTTAGGGTAAAGTTTCAGATGAATCGGAGTTTGTGAAGAACATGCAATATAGGTCAGAACAGGCTGTATGAATTTTGGCAAGGATCCTTTGCCTACAAAGATGTGGCAGCTTGTTTTGGGAATCTCCTAGTTCTACAAAGATCTTTAATAGGCTGCAACATAGTTTCCAAGTATTTTCTCTAAAATTGACTTAAAAAGTGGGTACCATCAGATTACAAAGAAAGAAGGTAATGAAAGGAAAATTGCATTTAAGACTAAAAATGGTTTGTATGAATGGTTAGTCATGTTGTTTGGGCTTCCAAATGCACCTAGCACATTTATGAGATTGATGAATCATTTTTACATGCATTTATTAGTAAATTTATGGTTGTGTACTTTGATGACATCTTAATTTATAGCAAGAACTTGAACGAGCATCTTAATCATTTGCTTAGTGTACTTAGTGTATTGTGTGATGAGAAACTATATGCATTAATCAGTAAGTGTACTTTTTGCATGGAGAAAATTATGTTTCTTGGATATGTAGTAACTGTGCAGGGTATTGGGATGGATGAAGGGAAGGTTAAGGTCATTTGAGATTGGCTTACACTTAAGTTTGTGACTGAGGTAAGGAGTTTTCATGGACTTACTAGCTTTTATAGAAGGTTTGTGAAGGATTTTAGTACTATTATAACACCTTTAACTAAAATTATAAAAAAAATCTTTTGGATTTAAATGGAATGATGAACAAGATAAAGATTTTAATTTATTGAAGGAAAAACTTTGTTCGATACCTATTTTAGCTTTGCTAGACTTTACAAAAGCTTTCGAAGTTGAATGTGATACTTTAGGAATATGTATAGGAGTTGTGTTAATACAAGATATGAGGCCCATTGCATATTTCAGTGAGAAAATTAATGGGATGGCCTTGAATTACCCTACAGAGGACAAGGAGCTCTATGCCTTGGTGAGAACTTTAGAGACATAGCAGCATTACTTGTGGCCCAAGGAGTTCGTGATACATTCAGATCATGAATCATTTAAGCACTTGAAAGGGCAAGGTAAGTTGAATCGGAGACATGATAACTGGGTTGAATTTATTGAAACCTTTTTGCATGTGATCAAGTATAAGCAAGGTCAAGAAAACATTGTGGGTGATGCACTGTCACGCAGGTATGTTCTTTTATCTACTTTCGATGCTAGATTTTTTGGATTTGAACACATAAAAGAATTGTACAAGGATGATAGTGATTTCACTAACGTGTACAATGCTTGTGGAACTTCGACTTTTGGTAAGTTCTATAGACTTGATGGGTATTTGTTTAAAGAGAATCTTTTGTGTGTTCCATTAAATTTTATGCATGAATTGCTTGTACATGAAGCAGATGGAGGCGAGTTAATAGGGCATTTTGGTGTTATTAAGACTTTGGATATGTTGCATGACCATTTTTATTGGCTTAAAATAAAAAACGATATGCAACGCATATGTGACAAATGTATAACCTATAGGAAAGCAAAGTTTAAAACTCAGCCATATAGCTTGAATACCCTTTTCCCAGTACCTAAGGAACTATGGCTAGACATTTCAATGGATTTCTTCATCTTAGGTATGCCTCGGTCAAAACAAGGTAGGAATTCAATCTTTGTAGTTGTTGATAGGTTTTTAAAGATGGCACACTTCATTCCATGTCATAAAACCGATGATGAAACTAACATTGATAATTTGTTCTTTAGGGAGATATTACGACTTCATAGGGTTCCTTATATCATTATTTCTAATAGAGATGATAAGTTCCTAAACTATTTTTGAAAGGTGTTAGGGGGGAAATTGGGTACTAAATTGTTGTTTTCAACTACTTATCACCCCTAAATAGATGGATAAACTGAAGTAGTTAATAAAACCTTAACACAACTTCTATGAGTTGCCAATCAAAAGAACTTAAAGAAATGGGAAGATTGTTTGCCATTTATAGAGTTTGCATATAATTGTAGCATGCATTCTATTACTGAATTTTCACCATTTAAGATTGTGTATGGATTTAACCCTTCAACTCTCATGGATTTGATTCATATGCCTATTGATGAAAGGTTAGTTTGGATGGTAATCCTAAAGCACATGTGGTGAAGACACTCCATGAGAGTGTGTGGCAACATATTGAAAAGAGAAATCATGTGTATGCAACTAAAGCCAATAAGGAGCACAAACATGTTGTCTTCTAGCCCAGCAAATGGGTTTGAGTGCATATGCACAAGGAGAGATTTATGGCGCAAAGGAAATCGAAGCTACACCCACGAGGAGATGGGCCATTTCAGATCCTTGAGCGAATCAATGATAATGCATATAAAGTTGATTTGTCAGGTGAGTATAGTGTTAGTGCTACCCTTAATGTTTTTGATCTTTCTCTGTTTGATGTAGGTGATGGTTCGAGGTTAAATTCTTTTGAAGATAAAGGGGATGATGCGGATTTGCCCAATACCAAGCTTAATCATGCCAAAGACCCATTGGTTTAATTAATGATTCTCCTAGTCTAGAAAGGAAACTAAATTGGCAAGTATAAAAGAGAGTTTTCTTTATTAATTGTTCATGCAAAACAAGGAAACCAAGCCCAATAAGGCAAGAAGACTTTAGAATTAATTTCACATTCAGATCAAAATTCCTAGTATATTTAGTACTTTTTAGGGGTAACAAATCTGATTCTAATATATTTAGGATAATAATTTTCAGATTATTATTATTATTATTTTCTTCTTAATCTTTGGGTTGTTATGACTTACTTAGGTCAATTGTAAGTGGGCTTCATATAAGTCCATATAAAAGGGGATCCATTAGGGATTATTTCAATCTACAGTCAGTATAAATAAAGTCATAACCAGATGTGTGGAAAGCTATGAAATTTTTAAATTAATAAACATCTTTTGCCACAACTTTGTGTGTGAGTGGTGAGATATTCTCACTTCCTTGATTCTCTAAAGAACTCAAACAATTTATTGAAGAACAACTAACTTCGCAATATAATCCAATTATAATTTTCAGACTCAAGAATCAATAAATATACTGAAAATAAGACAAAAGAAAACTACGATTATGATTTCGTGAGAAGCAATGCAAATTCGTATGAATTGTGGATGAAAGAAGACACAAAATAAAACAGAAGTGAAAATTAGGAAGAAAAATTACTTAACTCCTAAATAACCCAATTATAATAGAAATAAAAAATATTTCAATGAAAACAAATAGTAAGGATCTCGTTTTGGAACATGATGCAAATTTGTCTTATTACCCAATTTTTACCTACCAGAATTCAAACTCAAACCAAACGATATCGAAATGACCTTAAATTTAAGATTTAGTATTTTGATACCAAACAAACAACAAATATTAGTTTATAGGTCATTATCTTGTCTATTTGTTGGAGGATGACAAGTTATCGAAAATCAGAATTTAGTTCCCACATTTTTTTTTGGTAAGTTGACGTATGTATTAAAAGAATAAGATAAAAAGATTAGAAGGGGTATACCCCAGATTTATAATAAGAACAGAAACATAAAACAACAAATGGCTACAGGCTAGCCACCAAACAGAAAACTAAGACCTCACTAGATTCGTTAGGGAAACCAATACAACCAGCTAACTATCAAATTAAGAATCTATGTTGTTAACTGATTAGTAATTAAAAGTGCATTCTCATTAAGGCTTTATATCATCGTATTGCACTAAAGTATCGTTAAATTCCCTAACTAAAGCATGTTTTATAATAACAAGTCTAATAATATAATTTATGGTAAA
>Ga0325411_1009890_pt1 | contig 10117 bp, 6 predicted proteins | sample PopdelMetagenome_13_FD_206181 | JGI IMG/M metagenome (GOLD analysis project Ga0325411, IMG submission 206181) | Populus deltoides microbial communities from Bellville, Georgia, United States - Xylem-PdIQD-R4 | ecosystem: Host-associated > Plants > Phyllosphere > Stem > Wood/Secondary xylem...
TTGATGTTAAAAAATTTTATTTGATAAAAAAAATTTGATAATGATAATTTTTTTATCTAAACATGATGGAATATGCAAATTAATTTCAGAATTATTTTTCACTTTTTTAGTTATTTTAGGTTAATTAGGATTGTTGAGTGGTTTATATTAATTATTATGGTATTTTTGGATGAAAATGAATTAAAAATAAGATTTTTAAAGAAAAAAACTAATATATTTTATTTTTCATCCACCATGGCTAAATTAAGCTAAAAGCAGGTGACCTATTGTCGGGCTTAATTAAAAAAAAAGGGTGCAACTTAGACAAAAAAAAAAAAAAAGAGCCAAGGAGGGAACAACTTTTTAAGACTTTCATTTGTGTTTAACCATCTTATATCTCTTAAATCTACTCATCTCACTACCAAAAAATTGCATATCATTGAAAAAATATTTTGTCCATATTTAAATACTGATTCAATTATAAATAAAATTATTAGTGGAATCACGAATAAAATCATGTTGTCAAAAAGCATATCATCAGTAATTTTTATTATCAATAAATTTACAAACAGAAATAGCATGCCAATAAAAACCTTTCTCGTCATTAATTCCCTTGATAAATTCATTGGTGATTATGACATATCACTGACAGAATAAATCATTGGTAAGTCCATCAGTGATGATATGCATATTACTCACACAATTAATCCGTTAAAGAATTACATCTAATAATGAAAAATCCTGTAATTTTGTTTCAAATCCTCAGGAACTCTCCAAGGGACTTAGTACATCAATAATTCCATTGATTTTTAAAATTCTATTGATAATTCCATCGGTTTTGTATGTAATATTTTTTTAAAAAATAAAATAAACTATACAATTAAAAAAGAATTCAAATAAAATAAAAGGTAAATTTTTATTACTGATTTAAAAAATATTTTTAAATACAATTTATCTATCTAGTGGACATAAGCTAAAGTAATAGGCGGAGGCGGATCTTTATTGGAACCAAAAGGGCGATGAGGAAGAGCACAGTACCAGTGAGGGTTGCCAACAACTGCTCAAGGAAATTTACTTTATCCTGCAGTACAATCGTTTTATCTCTAAGTTGGGTCATCTTAGCTTGAACATGTTCTTGTATAATCGCCTGGACGACTGGAGATTGCTAGCTCGATATCAATTGTGAGGTCCCAATAGTCGATATACTATACCCTGCCTGTATATTCTCGGTCGTAGTGTTAGAGATACTATAAACCTGATTTATATTAGGTCCACCTGTAAATCAAGCCTTCAACCATAAATTTGGATTGAGTTCTGAATGGGTTAAATGATTATTCTTGTATCTCTCATGCAATCGAGTATTATATGTTTCCTGTAAAAAAATGTTAGCAAATAAAAAAAATAATAACTCTAAATATTTTTCTTGAAATCCAACTTACCATGAACTTCTAGACTCGATTATCCACAAGCTGTTGTGCCCCTTTCCACCGGTCCTCATTCCACATGTGAGTTTCAACAAAAAAAACTCCATTAATCTTGGATTGCACCCAAGCATTATAGCCTGCAAAAGCAAGCTACTATTAATTAAACATTTTTATATAATACATATTTTTTTAAAAAAAAAATCTTATCATCCATTTTGCATGCGAAACAAACGAAATAGACTTGTCAATGTGCATAGTAATGGAAAATATCTTTGATCTGGTTTTTTGTACTAAATTGTGACCGACACAAGAAACACTCAGAAGTCATGTGTTAGATATAAGCATCTCATATACCCTTCGAGATGTGCGAATGTCTAAAATCCCTCAACACATCCATGTCTTCTTAACCTGGAAGACCCTTATCTTTTGTCTATTTCTTTGATTTTTTCTGGGCCTCGTGTGAGAAATCACATAACTTGTTTCATAGAAAAACGTTATCGGTTAAGATTACATAAAATAAAATTTTAACATTTAAAAGAAAAATATCACAATTTGAATTCAAACTTACCTAATAGCATTATGATTCTTTCACATTTTCCTAGCTATGTCGTTGTCAGTCTCCTTTCAATAAAAGTTTTCCTTACAAGTCAATTTCATAAAATAATTGGTGTATTAAATTAAATAAAAAAACTAATCGATCTAAATATGAAAAAAATAAATTATGTATGTATATACTAATTTTGAACTTTCTGAACAAAACATCAATCATAGGCTTCAATTCAAAATTTTTAGAAACCTGACTCCACTGAAACAAAGATATTTTCATCGACGATTTCATTGCTGATATTATCGTGTGAGCAACCTCCACATTTGTGTCTGAAATTCCATTCATTCATTGAAATTAAATATTAAAAAATTATCCATTATTATTTATTTTCTTATTGTGTAGGAAAAGAAAATAAACTTACATGTTTTGGTTAGGTTTCTACTAGGAAATATACTTTCCGGTGTATACATCTTGATAAAAGGGGACACCCCCTCTATGAGTTACCATCACACTCGATGAGCTTGCATTGAGAAAGAGTGTATATGCCTGAGGTGCCTTGTCATGGTCAACACCTAACGGCTCATGCTCATCATAAACGCTGCTAGAAGAACCAATAACGCTCTTATTCGTATTACTCTCTAATGACCTTCTATTCTTCATCTAAACAAATTTGAAAAAAAAAAGAGGTAATAATATTATCATTATATCTTATTTAAAAAAAAATCAGCAGCACCTTCCCTATATAGAAGACCACCTAAGATTTTAAAACCTGTAAATATGCATTAATAAATGAAGTTACAAATCAATTGATTTTACTTATGACTAATATTTAATTTATTTATTTTGAAATCTATGTGGACAATTACAAGTTACAAATTGCACATAAAAAAAGCATTCCAAAAATGTTTTTTTTTCATATAGCCTAAATATTTTAATTACTAGAATTAAACAAGAACCCATGAAATTCAATAAATAATTTCTAAAACATCTTAACATCCTAATATTTTTTTACAATAAAACCATCAAAACAATATAAACCTCAAAATTTACTCTCATTTAACCTAAACTTATAAATTCCCACAAATCAATTTCACAACCTCATATTAACAACAAAAACCTCACTAATTTCACCATTAATCAACAATTAATGCAAACCATTATAGCTAACCTAAACCATAATAATTATCTATCCATTACAATTAACAAATTATCACAAAGTTGTAAGAACATTTAAAAGATTATTTGGGTTCAAAAATCAACCTTTAATGTGGTTAGGGATAGAAATTGCTGGAATAGTTGAGATCCTCTCGTGGCAATAAAAAAAAAGATATTATACCACTATTTGTTAAAGTAAATGCCTTGTTATTTTCCATACAGTATGGGCATATTAATTTTCCATGCATGCTCCAACTATAAATCATCTCATATGTAGAAAATTCATCAATAGTCCACATTAAAGTTATTTTCTTGTAAAAATTCTATTATGTTAAGACATCATATGTCAAAGTCCTAAATGATCATAACTGATTCAACTTGTCAATCAATGGTTAAAGATAAACATCAATATTCCTACCTGGACTATTAGAATTGGATATGATCATATATAAAAACATGAACTCGACCTCATACATATCTTGGGTGGTAAGTCGTAAACCATGAGTTACATCAGCCAACAATAATAGAATGCAACAAATAACTCGAATGGATTGAATCTATTTATACATAACCCAACATGTATATTATGTGGTTCCATTAAAAAAAAATGATGATGGATCCTATTAAACTACTTTCAAGATTCACCATCAGAAGGGTGCACCATGACTTTGTCCACCACATCACGTGAATGATGTCATGTTATGTGCTTAATAGTCTTTGAAGACATAAATAACCTTTTATAGTCTATGAGTGATTATAAAGTATCTTAGTTTTCTATGTGCAACAAGAGTCATTCCTCTACCAGTTTTAGATTTATACTAAGCATGCCTATAAGTTCTATACTCGGTCAAATCTGTATTTTCATGGTAGTATAACATGTAAAAATTTGAACGCATGTCAATTTTCTGATATCTTAGGCCAATGGGTTTCATCATGGATTTAGTGACATAGAAGTTCTATTTTAGCTTAGTCCCTTCAGGTAAAATGTTTCTTGCTCATTTAATGATTTTGTCGTAATTGGCCTCACTCAGCCCATGATCTGACTTGATGGTGAACACATATGCAATAACCGATAATTTATTATGATTTGTGCACTCATTCCATAATGGTTCATCATAATATTTCAAAAGTCCAAAAACCTTAGTTGCGTCTGCATTTGGTTCTTTATCACAATTAAACATTCATTTGTATAATCCTGATTGATTCTCATTGCATCCATCATTATACTCTTACAATGATTATTGTTATCATCTACAACTCCATACACATTGTTAGAACTAGAAGTTGACTTAACCATCTTTTCTACTATGGTCTTATAAAGAACATATGATTTTACGTGTGTACACCAACACAAATATTTTTCATTAACATTTTTTATAGAAGATGCATCATGACAACATATGGATTGAGAAACTTTTTATTTTTACATCTCTTACATGCACATCTAATGACGCCTCCATTAATATTTTTTAGATTAGATTATGTGTAATTAATAAAACCTTTAACCTCATTACAATAAGCCATCTTGCGCAATCATCTAAGTGAAACTTGATACATCTAAAAACAATCATCCATTACTTATATGAAACATATATAGAATATTGATGACAATATGTATTAATTAATAATGTGAACTAAATAAATTATCGGTACCCAACTAATTAGCTATCAATGATTGAATTCAAACTTATTCAAGTTTTTTAATAGTACCCTTTAATCATTATCAATTTTCTCTAAAAAAAATCAAACTCCTTCAATTTATCTAAATTTTCAACTTAACAATAAAATTAACAAAATATAAAACGTTCTCATTAAATACAATCCATTATTTATTTCATTATAAAATACCCAAGTCACATAATTAAACTTAATTTCATCAAATGAAAAACAAATGCAATTTTTTAAAATCTTAAACAAAGCATAACTTGTACAAATCATGCATTCATACAAAAAATTTCTATAGGAAAAGGATATAAAACAAGTAAACATTCAAACAAACTACATATACTACAAAAAAAATTAACATAAAAAATAGGTCACAACAAAAAATAGGTAGGTTTGTTAACTTGATGTAGCGAATCTTCAAAGAAAAATTAAGCCAAAATAGGGATACTGACAAACTAAGTAATTGGGTGGTCCGATTTGTGATGATGAAAGATTTATTTGTGACAAAATAAATAGGAAAAATGTTCTGTTTTTCACAGGAAAAAAAGAAGGAAGAAGAAGATGAAGAAATGGAGGAGAGGGAGATGAGGGTCGTGTGGCATACTATAACTTAAATATTACCGATAGATTCCCCGGTGAAAATTAATGACAATTATTTTTCATTGATAATTTAGTCGTCAATATTGACACGTTATATTTTCCAACGGAAATAACGAAGGGATTCCTGCCTAATTCCTTTTGTTTTTCATTTTCTTGAATTTCATCTGTAATTCTCTTAGTATTCACCGACATAAATGTTTTCATTGGTGAATACCGATGGGAACAACGACGTCATGTTCCGTCCGTAAATGTCACTACAATTTACTGACAATATTGTTTCATCAGTATTTCTATTTCTATTTGATAATGTTTTAGTAGTGTCTTCTTTCTAGTAACATCATCATCTTCTTCTTTATTATAGCTAACATCATCATCGCTTGAACCAATATAATTATTATTATCATTTACTATAAAAAAATCCCCTCAAAAGGTTGTAGTCTAGGTCTTTCTATTATTCCATATTCTATAATTTTGAATTTCTTAGTTCTTAAATCCTTTAGATTTTGAATTTTGTCCTACAATTTTTTCATTACCATCACCATTATGAAATGCCACATTATTGAGTTCCTCCTTCTCCTTATCCTTAGTACTATCAATCACATATTCATTGTTATTATTATCATCACTAAATATTGCAAGATTTTTTAATTATAAATATATAAAATAATGTTTTTCAAGATTTTTTTATTTTTAATATATATCAAAACATCAAAAACACTAAAAAAACACCTAAAAATATCAGTTTAATATTTTTTCAGACAAAAATAGTTTAAAAAACACTTTAAAAAACAAGTTTAACTCCATGCAAATTCAATTTGCCCTATGAGTATATGGTAAAAGAAACGTCAACGACAAAATAAGTAGCAATATTATACTTCTTACAATGCAACTTTGATTTTATCCAATATTCACTTGTACCGGCCTTTCTTGTAGTCTATTGAATTGGTCTTTTTAATAAAGCCATCACATCCTGTTAGGGTTCGAGGGTGGTAGAGAGAGAATACACACGCATAAATCAACCTATACTTTTTTATGTATCGTGATCCTGTATTCTTTTTTTTATTGACATGATCCTTATACATTGTCGCACCCTCGTGGCGGAGCGCGGCGTCGCGACGATCCTTCGATTGATTTCGGGGTTTTTCTTTTGTTTTTTTATGTAAAAGGGAGTCGCCGTCTAGTATTATAGTCACTAGGAACCCTAGACTAGTCTTTCAGAGATTCTAAGGCAAGGGACTGGTTGCGTAAAAGGAAGGTATTAGCACCCCTACTATGCCCTACCTAAGGTAAGCTTCTTGGCGTTTGGTTTGCTTTATAATTGCTATAGTGTTGGTGTTTTCTAATCCCATCAGTTTTCCTAGGTTTGATTCAAACTAAATTTATTAAGATAAAAATCCAAGGAGATTCCATGTGCTTCGAAAGCTCATTTTTCCCTTAGTATTTCAAGAGTTTGTGACTCGTAAATCGCAAGGAGGAGGGACAAAAATTTAGAAATCTAGGGCGCTTTAAAAAAAAACCATTTTTTGCTTTAGTGTTTTATACTCTCACAGCTCGTAAAACATGGAGTAAAAAATTAAAATGTCCTCGATTATAATCAAGGCTTCTTTCAAAAATGTGTGATGACTTATTATCCCTAGAAAATTATTTTGGATATTTACCACTTAGAGTTTCTTTATCCAAATATTAACAGTGAATAATAACGAATTATTTCTAATAATTTTTTGGATATTCGTCCTTTAAGGATTTCTTTATCTAAACATTAGTGGTGAATAATAGATGAATTCCCCCAAAATAAGATTTTTATATTTTTTGGAATATTGGCCAATACCCTTTGGAGTTTTACAAACATGTTGTAAAAATCCAGAAATGCAAGAAAATAATTTTTGTTATGTTTAAGAAATCCATGCGAAAACACATTTTCAAAACTTCAAATATTTGTTTTTTTAAGAGGAAATGCAAAACGATGTTAGGGTATTGGCCGTATCCAACACATAAGAAAACAATTTTTTTTTAATCGAAACATAAGCATCAGAGTTAATCATAATTAAAGACGACAATCCGTACACATATACATATATTCTCAAAATTTTGCAAAAATAAATAAAATATAATAAAACAAAGATGGCCCCTCAAAACTAACTTTTCTCAAATAAAATTCGGTTCATTCTTAAACCCCAAAAATCAAGTTCAGTCACTGTTCAAGTGATTTATAATTCACTTGAACAGTAACACAAATGTTGTCATTCAACAGCCAAAAGGATCACGCCTCCCTGAACCTGCCCGAAAGAACTGCAAACGCTGAGGGTTTCCCCGTATTTCAATTTCTTCTCAGGGCCAAAACTTTATTTAGGAGCAAAGGTATCCTATCCCAGATTATAAAGCAGGGGAAAAAAAATATGAACTGAAGAGTGGGCTAATGACAGCCCCCACGGTTCCTCATGCACCAGAGAAAGAAAAAAAATAAAATAAGGAACCCGCAACTCTAACACAAATAACCGTCTAAACTCAAAGCCACGGAAAGAAATAGAAGACAAGCATTCATTGTATGCCAAAAAGAAAATAGAAAATGAAAGTGCAAAGCTAGAAGACAAAACAAGTATTTTTTAAAACATCAAAACAATCAGAGATTTATACGCGGCAAGGGAGGAGAAAGTGGAGACTTATACCTGCAAGTCTCACTAGTTTTGGCTGTAGAAGATGAAATACAAAACCTCAAATAAACATTCTCTCAATGTTTAGCAGCTAAACTTCCTCTCTATATGCTGCAGATCTCCCCCGTTTCTGCAGGTCTCACTGATTTTGACAGATGAAAGTTTTTGTCAATATTTAGCAGCAGCGCTTGTGGTGCAGACCAAACGTTTCTTCTCCTCATCTCTTCCTCTTCCTCTCCTTTTTTTTATCTTTCTGCTCTCTCCCTTTCCTGCTTTTTTTCTTCTGCCTCTCCGTTCTTTTTCTGCCTGGCTTCCCTTCCACAGCAACGCAAGGATGAAGGAAGAAACTCCCTCTGTTCTATGCGTTTTTTTTCCTAACTGCCTACCTCTCTTGTGTTTTTTTGTCTTTCTTTTTCTCTCCGTTTTCCCCCTCTTTTATGCTCTTTTTTTTTGCGTTTTTCCCTTCTTTTTATGCTCTTTCTTTCTGCGTTTTTCTCCCTCCCTTTAGGTCAGGGCCGAGGCTTCTATATAGCCTATACACGGCTTTACTTAGGAAACAAATATTACATTAACTCTAGGGTGTATTCTCGAGTGAGCAGAAATAGGAAACCAGAATGTTTGATTCTGATTTTGTGATTAACAATGATTTCTTTCCTAGTTAGAGGATGGTGTGGCTCTTTTCTTTCCTTCCATAGGGCCAGCTGCTCCCTTTGAAATGAGGCAACAAAAACATGGTCTTCAGCTCCAAAAATCAGGCGTGATGAGAAAGGAAAACAACAGGAAAAAAAAGGAAAGAAATTAGATGGAGGGTGCAGCTGCAAAGTCCTATTTTCCTTATTCGGTGTGGTAAAAATCATGTCATTTATGATGATCCAGCCCCCCTCTCCAGCTTTCAATGTCCTTCTTCAATTCAATCCCTTAATTTAGCACATTTCAATTCAGTCCTTGGTCCAAAAAAAATCCTTCGAATCAGTCCCGCGAACTTGGGCAAAAATCCTTCTCGCGGCCAGGAATCCCTACTTTCAACACTAGATATTCAAACGGGAATATCTTGAGCTTTTGATATTGAAATCAAGCGATTCAAAAGCCCAAATTCATCTACGTGTCCCGGACTACAACTTTGATGCAGGATTCAAAGTGAGATAAATTCGTTTTAAATAACAGAATTGCAACCAAACTCGGCTGGAAACCTTCTCGCGGCAAGATTTTATGTTTTCATGCTAGATTTCAAACAGAAATATCTTGAGTTTCTGATACCGAAATCAAGCAATTCAAAAGCTCAAATTCATCTACGTGTCTCAGATTACAAATTTGATGAAGGAGTTGAAGTGAGATAAAATCATTTTAGAGTCTATCAGTAATCTAGTTGGTCAAAAAGGTTCTTGATCTAACGATGCTGAGCATCCGAATCTGACTGAGAATTTGCCCTAAGAACAATGATTCCTAGTACCTAATAAAGGTGTACGTCAATTTTTTTAACATATCATGAGTGACAGAATATATCTAGAATGGTCAGATATCGTACAAAAACGAGTCAGAATCAGAGCTTAAGTTGGAACAAAAAATTACGACAACAGTAGAACCATTGTTTTTTATGCAAATTCTGAGGGATTTTTTTCAACCTTAAAGACCAGATAAAAAAGGAATGAATTTGGCATTATGAAGACTTCTAATCAATCTAAGAAAACCTGATGATTTTGGCAGCAAAGGGGAAGGATAAAGAGAGCAGAAAACTGCTCAAACAGGGTTTCAAAAAAATATTTCTTTCATCTACTTTTGTCAATCTTCCAGCAAACATGGGGTCCAAAAATGAGTAACAACATACATTATATTATTTTATCGACTAAGAGAGTACTTGACAATGTGGTAGCGGTTGCTTTTCAAATAACTTTTCGTGTTGAAATGCATGCCAATGATGTTTTTTCATTTTTAAAAAATTATTTTTGACATTAGCACATCAAAACGATTCAAAACATACAAACTATATTAAATTTTAGCAAAAAAAATTTTTAATTTTTTGAAAACACATTCGAAGTCCTTCTATTCAGTTTCACTAGTAATGATGTTCATGTAACAATTTTTTTAAAATATTATGT
>Ga0325411_1009891_pt1 | contig 10117 bp, 3 predicted proteins | sample PopdelMetagenome_13_FD_206181 | JGI IMG/M metagenome (GOLD analysis project Ga0325411, IMG submission 206181) | Populus deltoides microbial communities from Bellville, Georgia, United States - Xylem-PdIQD-R4 | ecosystem: Host-associated > Plants > Phyllosphere > Stem > Wood/Secondary xylem...
AAAAAAAGCAAATTCAGACTCAAAGTTGATTCATAGACCCATAGTAAACAACATCAAGAACTTCATTCATCCATCTACATTACCAAACCAAACTCATGTAGCTCAACATCAATAGGATCATTAGAGAACACTCTCATGTTCAAAAGGTGCATGCAGTTAGAAAACCAATATTAGGCTAAATCATGCAATAAGCCCCTAGCAATTTGGTTTAGAATATGCTCAGACCATTACCATAGGCTTACAATGCTAACTCCTCTAGCTCCATTGAGAAGTCTTTACCATCTGGAAGATGGGATTGTAGAGAGACCAACAGAAATAGTTGTTCGGAATTTTAGAATGGATGAGCATCATACGAACAGAAAGGATGCATGTAAACAAGCGGGTGCCAAGGCACTTTGAATTACAGTTTTTTGATTCACATATTATCACTTTAAACTGCCTGAACAAGAATCCATAACCAGTTTAAGATCGTGGAGATGCAAAGTCTAATAAAGCAATGCTGAGCATGTCAAAGAACATTCATTGATGATTAAACGGTTATTTAGACTAAGATTTCACGCAAACATATTGTTTTCCCATAAAAGAGGCACAGTTTAAAAGCTTTCATGTTCTAGATATCATAAGCCTAGACAAAAACAGAAATATTCTGCTTAATCAAGTTTCTACAATAGTAAAACACCAAGACACATCTGTCTGAACACATGGAGTCACGTCTGAGAGCAACTCAGGTGAAAAGCTGGATTTAGAAGGTGGAACCATTCCATCCAAAGTGGGATCCCTGCAAAATAAAGCAAGCAACAAACCATTATTAGTGGCAGAAAAAACCATAAAATGGCAGCCAATATGAACATAATCTGAGAATAAGTTGAATCCTCAGGGAATTCAATAACAATGCTCACAGTTTAAAAACAGTAAGTATTTATTTACATGATCTACTGCTGGTGTAAAGCATGCAAACACTGTGCATATTCTTGGCTTTGATGGGCCTAAACAAACAGGAAGAATGCAATGAGAAGAAATGTGTGCATGGAAATGATCTATCTTCTTGACAATTAAATGTTGTGATGGCTTGCCTTGGAATCAAAAAATTTGAGGAAGAACCGTGACTTGGGCACCGACAGCTTCGACTCAAGAATGGTAGCAATTGCAGAACTCAGTTTCTTGTTCACATCACCGCTAAGGCCGCCAACAGATACCAACTCACCATAAGCTGCTGGCTGCTCAGTTCCTCCAAATGCAATTGGTACTGAGCCCTTCAACACAATCATCACATACTGCACAATCAAACACATAAAATAGTTAACAGACACATCCAGTGAGCAAAATATGGTATCAATCAATGCATGTTATGAGCAAACTGTGGTATCAATCAATGCAAATATGCAACTTCCTTCTAGGTTGTAAAAATTGAAAAATAACAGACATAAAAGCACAAAATATTGAAACAAGGAGGTTTGCAGGTGTAGGTGTACAAAACACAATTCCCGTCCACTATAGAGATAAACTAGCAAAGAACATGCAAACAGAGATAAAATCCATTTCTTCTTTCATGGCCAAATAAGTGATACTAGAATCAACTGTATTATAAGCTACACAAGACACTGCAGCCAAATCACACTTTGACCATCATAGTTTCCGAGGGAACTCTTTAAAAGAGACACCTCCCAGGAATTAAAAAGAAAAAACCCATTGTACAGTCCATTGTGAACACAAGCACAACTAGATAGTAAAAACCTTAACTTATCCAGTTCAAAATCAAATGATAAACAGCCCAATCATATCAAACGATTCTAGAACCATACCACATCAAGAACTCAAGTATCCAGAAATTCTTTCCGATGTAGTTGATAGAAACTATTTACAGTTATTACTCTATCCTTGTCACCTTGAAAATGAGCATACAAATACACTTCACAGTAACCAAGAAACTTACCCCCATTCCCCCTCCATCATCACAAAAACTATTTACAATTATTAGTATTAACAAGCTAAAACAATTTTAATACCAGCTAGAACACACATTAATCAAACCCTAAAAACCCACTATAAAACTTGTAGCAGGCTAATTGTTTAAATAGTTCAAAATCTTTCTATATGCACCGAGGAACCCACAAGCTAAAACCCATTTTAACATTTTATCCATATTTCAACAATCAAGTCCAAAAACAAGCATGTATTTACAAGAATCCGAGGCAAATGGAAAAACAAAATCTTACGGACTCAGGTTTGCCGATGATTTTGGCCACTTGAGAAGAGGCTTCAGAGAGGATGGCGGATGTGTTGACGCCATCGAGATTAACGTTGGTTGAAATGTTCAAGCAAGGCATTTTCTCTGTTGATAACACACTTGTTCTGTTTGCTACTAGCCTACATATATACACCTCAGCTCAGCTCAGCTCAACTGCCTTCACTGGATTAAGGTATGGTTACCGTAGATATTATTTTTAAAAATATTTTTTATTTAGAAATATATTAAAATAATATTTTTTTTATATATTTTAAAATTTATTTTTAATATAAACATATTAAAATAATTAAAATTTTAAAAGCCACAACTGATCATATATATATATATATATATATAAATTGTAAAGGGAGACGACACTACTTCATTCTCCGCTTATTCATGTTAGTATAGTAAAAATTATAAAGTATAATTTCTGATTTAACCTGTGATTCGGGTTATAAGATTGTGGTAACTTTCTAAAAAATAAATAAAAATCAATTTATAAAACTCAATTACTCATTAATTTAATATTAAAAGACTAAATTAAAAATAAAATCAAATTAAAAAAATAAAAATAATAACCGGAATCAATTTGAGTTAACCTGTTAAACCTATACAAGGATATCAAAATAATTAAAGGCTCAATTATCTAAAGAGTTTGATATAAAAAATTTAGGATAGAAAACATGGTTTTAAGAATGCAAATTCATTGATATAAAAAAGATAAAAAGATTTGATTTTCTCTAAAGAATTTCACTAGAAAAATCGTGCAAGTCAATTTTTACCCCACTTCATGTCAGTTATAAATTGGTACGAGTCCTTGCAATGTAGAGAGGATATAAATGTCTTGAGTTGTTGAATTTTTCGAAACATATATAGATAGCAAAATTAGTAAGTTTAAATTTTCTTTTAGAGTTTAAGAATTCTGTTAGATATATTTAGAGTTGTTTAAGGTTCATACTAATATTAATTGAAGATTATATATTTTTTTATTTTAAATAATTGCTCAAAGGTTGTGTTATTGCAAACTACAAGTCGTTTAAATATTCGACCTCTAACATTAATCCACACGAACCACAAATAAAAAATCTTATAAACCCTTTTAGAAAAGAAAAATTATTATACCTTAGAGCGCTAACTGTTTTATTATATGTTTAAGATATTTCTATATTGTACTGTACTCATCTTAGAAAATAAAAGATATAACTTTCTATTTATAGAGAAATCTAAAAACCTTATAAATGAAAAAATATCAATTTTTCCCTTAAATAATATCATATATGTTATTTTAGGTTAATTTTATAAATTTATTCAATCAAGTCCTTACTTGATTGTTTTTAATAAAATTGTAATTTTCTATAATAATTACGTTCCAGTCTTCAATTTCTAAAACTTATTTACAATCAAGTCACATTTGATTAATCATTTCATTTTAATTTCTGGCCAATGGTTTTTATGTGTGTGACTTATTAGGAATTATTTTAATTTCTGACCAATAGTTTTTATGTGTGTGACTTATTAGGTTTCCTAATAAGTTGATCCAAATATATATTACAATCCTAAATAAAATAAGATTAAAAAAATAAAAAAAATAGTTTATTATTAATTTAATAATTGATTGATTTATATTTGAAGATCAAGTGCAATATCTAATAATCTATAATGATCCCTTAAAGATTAGAAAAGTCATGAGTGATTTGATTCAACCTCTCAGTAATCAATTTTTCAAAGTAATTATAATTTATTTATCAAAAATATTCTAATTTAGACATTATAGGATAAAGCGTGTCTATTCTACTAAACCATATTTGTTCTCACTATCATAGTCATGTAATCATGTAAGCTAGATGTCAAAGTTACAAACTATTATGGCTTTATGTACAACATAAATTGAATATATAACAGCTACACAAGTTTGCAAGAAAGTAGTTTGGATTAAAAGGAACTCGAACATAAACAAATAAAAAAGATTTTGGATTAAAAGGCTAATGAAGAACTCGAGCACTTGATAATTAGAGTGCGTTGTATATTGCAAGTAATCTTTCCTTACATTCAAAGACAAATCACATATAGGAGTGCAATATAATTTTTTCCGAGAAGTAGTGGAAGAGAATAGGGTGGATCGATATGCAAAAGATTCACACGACAATTTAGCGTAAGCGGCATGTAGCTGGAAATAATTGAAAAGATAAAAGATGCGAAAAGTGAGTTTAAGTGGGAGAATGTTAGCTATAAACTCACATTTCGTACTTGGAAAGTCAATTACTTGGAGAAGAGAAACATGGAAAACAACCTTCTTCTGTCTTTTGCAGAGTATGTGGTTGGAAAATCTGAGCATGAAAGTGTCAAAGATGGCTGCATGCATAATTGAAAACGCTGAAAGTGGAGTAGCAGCCATGTCAAAAATGGATGCTGAGAAGGTAGCAAAGTTAGTGTGTTTAGCTGGGTTTTTTTTTTTTTTTTTTCTGGCTAAATAAGCAAGGAAGCTCTCTAGAGACCTTTTGTTTCTCTTAATTAACAATAAAAGAGAGTTAGTGTTGTATTATCCATTAAAAATCCTTCGATTCTTGTTATTGTCTTTCCCTCAACACTTCACTTTAATTATGTGATACTGTTTCAACCCAACTTAAACCATTAAAATCCTAACAAGCTCTACAATAAATAAAAGAACAAAAAAAAAACAAGGAATTCCTTCTTGCTGATTTTAACATGGCATATGAATCCATCTTTTAAGTTCCAATCCCATGAAAAACAGATATTGAAAGGAAAAAGCCGTGATATAATTTGGACATTTAAGGTTCTGGATTTTGCATTCAAAGAACATTTCGTGAACCTAAATTTGTTATTTCGTTAATAAGTTCACCTGAAATACTTAAAAATGGAAAAAAAATAAAAATAAAAAACACCACAAACACCCTTTAAAGTTTAAACACTAGTAAAAGAAAGGTCTGTTTTGGCTAATTTGCTAAAATAAGGGAGATACCATCTCATAAAGCAAGCCTAGAGCACGTCTAATTAGAACATTGCTCATAGGCTGACAATGGCTCAAGAACAATAGATATTCAATCCCAAATCATGTGCCATGAGCACCACAATACAATACAATTGATTAAATGCCAAGCAAACGTAGTGTTTCCTCATAGAAGGACACAACAGTATTCACATTCTACATACATACATGCATATATGCCTAAATGGATATCTATATAACTCAACAAGGCAATGTTTATGCAATAGCAGAACACCAAAGGCGCATAACTTATTGAATCTCCAACGTTAAGTTCGAGGGCAACAAAGAAAGAAGCTGGATTTAGAAGGTGGAACCATTCCATCCAAAGTGGGTACCCTGCAAAAGAAAGCAAACATCAGTATCATTGATAGTGGCTGCAAAATAACTTTTTATGACATAACCTGAGAAATATGTGGAGGTTGACTCCTAAGGCAAATTTAATTTAATAACTATGCTTGCATTCAGGAAAAAAAAAAGACGGTTTTTTTTTACAAGAATTAGTGCTGATATGAAGCAAGCGAAAATCGGGCATATTCTTGACTGTGACCGGGCTGGCCAAACAACAGAAAGAATGCAATGCAAAGAAAAATGTGCACCGCAATAATCTATGTTCTTGGTGACAATTAAAAGTTGAGAAGGCTTGCCTGAGAGTCATAGAATTTAAGGAAGAGCCGTGACTTGGGTACTGACAACTTTTTCTCCAGAATTGATGCAATTGCAAAGCTCAGATTCTTGTTTACATCAGGGCCAAGGCCACCAATGGATACCAGCTCACCAAAAGCTGCTGGCTCCTGAGTTCCTCCTAATGAAATGGGTATCGATCCCTTCAATACAATCATCACATACTGCATGGCAACAAACATTAAATACTTAAGAATACTTAAGAAAGGCACATTCCATAGCCAATATACATCAAACGAACAGCTGGGCAAGAAAAACTTATAAAGAGCATGATCAAGATCACTTTTTTCACAATACCAATTGTAAGAACCGGTAACAAGCACAAAATGGGGGTTGGAAGTTGATGTCTAAAGAACATATCCTTGTCTAGTTTATTGATAAACGAGTAAAACACACATAGTAATCCATCAGAACCCATCTCAATTTTCTAAAAATAGGCACAGTACAGGCCATTGTAAGCTAAATCAAAACTCAGATCAGAATTAAATTATCCAGAACCCAGTGTTGTGGATTCTTCATCAAGTGGCTGCAGAATCATAAGGAAACCAAACTTCTAAGACCCCACCAAGAAATCAAGCCTAATCTCATCTGACATCCAATAATTCTTTATGCGGTCACAAATTAAGATTTTCAAAATTGAAAATAATAAATAAATAAAAATAACCAGAATAAACAAACACCATAGCTTTTGAGAAAAAAGACAGAGATATTTGTTTCATGTGACCAAATAAAAAAAACAACTAGCACACCTACCATACAGCATCTGCCAGACACAAAGGAAAGAAAGAAAGAAAAATCGATAACCCGCAACAGTTTAGTATTATTATAATTGAGAAATCCAAAAGGATATGCATGTAGTATTTACAAGGGAATCATAAGCTTTTAGGTCAGATCATATACAAAAACCCTCAAAGTGGATTATTAAGAGTAAAAACACAAACTTAAAATTAAAGAACTGAAGAAGACCCCAAGAACGAAAATGAAAACAAAACTTACATTGGCTGGCTTGCCGATAAGCTTGGCAACCTCAGAGGTGGCTTCGGAGAGGATGGAGGAGGTGTCAACTCCATCAAGGCTGACGTTTGTGGAAATGATCAAGGCAGGCATCTTCGATCTCTGTCAAAAAATAACAAGGCTCTCTCTCTCTCTGGTGCTAACACAATTCTCTCTTTGCAAGTATCCATCATTTATAGAAAGGCATAAGAATTATTAGTTACCAAATAGCCCTTCGTTTTGTGGCCAGCTATCAACTTGCTAATCAAGAGAAGTCGATTGTCAATTTGTAACATGGAATTGAGGTTTAACGTGTTTTCTATTGAAATTTAATTTTTTTAGTTATTTTAATAATTAATGCAATATATTTTTAAATTAAAAAAACATTTTAAAAATCAATATTTACATTTCTTTTATATCGTGTTTTTTTTATGGAGGGACCACAACTTTCCCACCTTGTCGGAATAATATTGTACCATTTATCAAGCTTCTTTTCGGATTTCACTGTTAAGAAGTAGTGTTGTTTTTCCTTAAATAATTACGAGAAAGCATTATTAAGGTTATGTTTGTTTTTTAGAATTTATTTTTTAAGAAATTATTTTTTAAATTTTTCTGTATTTGTTTATTATTAAAAAAGTTGATTAATGAAAAATACTTTTCAATCAAAGAAAAATTTAGTTTGATTTCCAGAAAAGTGTTCGCCTGAAAAATTTGGCCGAAAAACACTTTCTGAAAGTTGTGAAAAGTTTAGAAATATTATATTATTTGTTGATTATATCAAATTTGATCCTCAAACTTTTGATTGTTATATATATTTTGTTTTGAATATTTATTTTTCAATTTCATCTCTTAAAATTTAATTTTTATATTAACTTTTGTCCTTATTTTTATAATTGTTATTTGCTTTTCCCTTATTATTTTTTATTGAAATTTTTTATGTATCAAATTTGATTCTCATTCTTTTGATTGTTACTTATTTTATTTGAAATAATTTATGAAATGTTAATTATTATTATTTTAATTTCTTTATCTTTTAATTTTTTTTATTTTTTAGATTTAATCTCTATTATTTTGATTATTATTTATTTTATTTGAGATATTTTATAAAATTATATTTTTTTTTGAATTTCATTCTTAGTCAACTTTTTAATTTGTAAAATTTGTTTCTCATTATTTTAATAAACTTGAAAAAAATAAAACATTAATAAATTATTTTCTAACTTATTTTTCATAACATAACCAAACACTGAAATATATTTTTTAACTTATTTTTTATTATACTATCAAATATCAAAAATTAATTTATTTTTTTAAAAAATTATTTTTTACAGGACAAACAGGCAAAGGACTACACGATCTAAAAACAATCTCACGCTGAAAAGCCATTCAAGAGGGAGACGGCCAGGAATCTTAAAAAACAAAAAAAGGCATCTAAAAGCTGATATCTACCCTCCTCTGCAACTAAATTTACGCTGTCATTTTTACCCTTTCTGTGTAATAAAAATGGTACACAAACTAGGGCAAGTAATCAAAATTGTTTTGACGGATCAATCTCACATGCATGAGCATCCTATCACCGAATTAAATCACAACTTCAACAACTGCATGATGTTGACACGTAGACAACTTGCCCTGATGGGGTCTACCAGGATCACTAAATAGAAACCCTGGCCAGTGTGTCGTCAGGAGGTTAAAATAGTTAATTTCCCATCTCAATCTGTAATTTACATTTAATTTTTTAATATATACAAGTTTTTATTTTTTAATTGTGTCGTTAAAATTAATGTTGTATCCCATTCCCATTTCTAGCATTATTTTATTTCCAAAATTGATGCATCGGTTGTCTTAATTTGCACATAATAAATATTATTTAAATTTATAAATTAAAATAGAAAAACATATTTTAATAAGTTATGTTGTTGGCCGTAAATCCACGAGATTGTGATAATTTGTTTTTGGTACATCGGAAAAGAAAAACAAAAAATAGCCTCCTTTACGGTGGCAAGAACCCATAGAATCAACAAGAAAAAGATGGGAAAGCCAGAGGATAATTCCAAGTAACAAAACTCCTCCAAACGCTCTAGTCTTAGCTTGGCTACGAAATCCGCACAAGAGTTGGCTCTCTCAGAGTATGATGAACCCTGACCTCCCACTCCATTGACAGGAGCTCTTTAATATCCATGATAACAGCTTCAAAATGGTAAAAAGTGATTCTTGTAATCACGCGGCATGGGAAGAGCCTTCAACGAATCTGAATTATAATGGACTTTCTTATGCCCCGATTCCAAGCAAAAAACAACCCATTCTTCAAGGCCAATAGCTCTAGAAGCAAATTGGAGCCATAACCCGCAAATCCCATCATCCAATTACCATCACAATTCCTGATCAGGTCCCCAAACCCAATTCAACCAGGATTTCCAAGAGAGCTTTCTTCCATATCCAATTTCATGAAATCGAAAGGGGAACGCTACCGTGAAATTGTAATAGCATCCCTTGAAGTAAAATCTTTCATCTCTCAAAGCAGACTTGCAATCCTCTACAAGGTGGGTGATAGCACGAAATAACCAACCGTCACCATTATAAATCCCAACAAAGGGAATGACACCAGATGCCAGTAAAGACAGTACCAGCAAATTCACCTGAAGTACGGTCTATGACCCCATGAACAATATCTTGCCCCTAGAAGCCAACTTAGCCAAGGTTTTCTTTAATTCCTAGAATAGACTAAACCCTTCGGCAATATCACAATCACGCAAGCAATGCATAATGTCCTCCTCACCATTATTGCAACAACATAAACATTGCTTGAAGACAGGTGATGTTTATCGCGGAGGAGGTTAGTTGGACTTTTTCTTCATTGTTTTGGTCGAACTTTGGCCTCTTATCTCTCTCCCTCACACCTCTCATAGATGCCCAAAAATAAACTAATCTCGTCACATGAATGTGTAATACATGCTTAGCCTAAGAAACACAGCTCTGGCCCTCTATAACGCTGCAAAAACTTATGCGAAAAGAGCAACTCAAACATGTTTTGGCTAAAGTGTCAACTATGGTGAAGCTGGATTGAGATTAACCCAAAGAAACCAATGGACATGATCATGCCACCAAGAAGAGTTCCAAAATCTTCATCCCTGCCCATAAATAGAGAGACAAAGCAAGAAGCAAGGGACCCGAGCTAGAGAGCAAAAATACAAGAGAGAGAGAGA
>Ga0325411_1009893_pt1 | contig 10115 bp, 7 predicted proteins | sample PopdelMetagenome_13_FD_206181 | JGI IMG/M metagenome (GOLD analysis project Ga0325411, IMG submission 206181) | Populus deltoides microbial communities from Bellville, Georgia, United States - Xylem-PdIQD-R4 | ecosystem: Host-associated > Plants > Phyllosphere > Stem > Wood/Secondary xylem...
GGTAATTCCGGATTAACATCCACCTTAATAGTAGCATGAGTATCCTCAAGATTGTATTCTGCTGTAACACCTGCTTTCGATAGTTTCTTGCGTCCGGCAGCATACGGGGTAAGAGTCTGAAGAAATGTGAACATATTCAACTTTTCATCAACAACATTACAAGGATTAAAATCATAGCGTGCCATCTAGAATAACAAGTGATTTCTTTCTTTCTTTCTGACAACTTGAAAAAATGTAAAGGATTTGATAATAAAAAATTATAAAAAAAAAAACACAGAGCAAAGAAATTGAATATTGTTACTATGGTGGCAAACTACGCTTAAGAAAATCCACAACGTACCAATCCAATATCACTACTGGTCGAGACGTTAAAAGACTGATTAATTTTGTAGCGTAGGAGGTCTGCAAAAAAATAAAACAAATCATTAAGAAGTTTGCAGAAAAAGTACCCTTAAAGTCTCTACCTGCTCAGAATTCATAGAACTAAGAATAAAAAAATGGTGGGACGTAACAGAACCCTGCAAGACAAAGGGATGATATGTTCAAGAGAAGAAACAGATAAAGAAACTTTTTTGTTCGTTGCTTCTTGATTCAACATGCAACTCCATAGGAGATTTTCAAGAAAGGAGAAACACAGAGAAAATCTTTGTTTAAAGTTGGCACTGAATATCTTTAATCAGAATGCAAACGAGTTTGACTTGAGAGAAAACAAGATACAGATCAAGAAAGCTTGCAAACAAGATGATGCATGGGATTAAAAAGTACCATATGCAAGCTTTCCAAAGTCAGAGAAGAGTCTAGGACCTCCGGTTTCTTTGCTTCTTGCGCTTTCTTGATGATCAGAGCTTTTCATTTTATGTTTCGGTTTAGAGTGAAGGTAAGAGAATGAAGAAGGATTCTCTATGAACTTCTCGCTAAACAAGAAGTTCTCGAGAAACAAATGTAACTAAAGTTTTGGTCAAAAAAGAAAAAAAGAATGTTGCATTAGTTTGAATATTTATTACTTTATACCCAAAGAAATTATTTTTTAAAAATAAAACTTCCTAAAATGTTCAAGAAATAAATAAAAAATATATTAAAATCTTTAACAACAGTCAGCCATTAAATGTGAAGGTGTCTTGCATTGAGAAAGCGACCGCTTCGTCAGTTCCTTTCACCCTCCTCTTTTCGTGCATCAGGTAGATTCAGGAATGTTTTATTGTTTCTTTCTCTGGAAATAATATGCTATCACATTGCAATGTGACTACTTCATGTTTAGAGCAACTACATATCACCCAAGTTTCTGTAGGATATTAAAATTTTTATTTCACTGTTGAATTAGAAAGCTTCAACCGTCAGGCTCCCTGCTTGCATTGTGAAGAAGTAGCTTGTGTGTCTCTGTGTGTGTTAAAAATACGATTACTTGACAAGGCAAACTGACTGCTCAAGTGAATCAAGGTTTAGGTAAATGGTCATACGGACTTTTCAGCTCTTGGGTTTCTAGACAAAAGACAATGGAAAGGCTAGTTTTAGCCTCCATTAGCAGTAACTATATATCTTCTGCGCATGATAAAAAGCAGTGTATCTTTGTTTGACTTTCTTTCAAAGCCCCAGCAGAAGGTAATGAAAGGTCAGAATTCCATCATCTGGACACACAGCTGAGAAATGGATAAACCTTTCAGAGCACGAGAGAGAGAGAGAGATCAAATTTGATGACAGGAATCCTGTCCAGGGCTTTGGGGTCAAACTCACTAGAAATTGTAACGTATCTCCTGGGCTTGATTTAATGCTGCAGGTGAGTAGCCAGCTTCCCACGACTGTCAAACCTTGCCTTAATCATCATTAGATCATCCATGATCCATGATCCTCCAACTTACAAATGATAGATAATAGTAAAGTAACAGAAACATCAACCTTAACAGAAGCATGAATGTCCTCGTGATTTTATTCTGCTGCAACACCTGCTATTAAGCCTAGCGCTTTCTTGCCAGCATCTGAAGCATCAGTCTGAAAAATGAAAGCCGTTCATTTCTCATCAATACATGGCATTACATGGAAGGATTAATCATAATGTGGGAGCGGTATGTCAAATTTCATCTTAGAATATATAACAAGAAATTCTTTCTTTTCTAGTAGAGAATCTGAGACAAACAGTAGGAAAAAGAAAAAAGGCATCAGAAAAAATTGAATTCTATTACTTCTGTGGTAAACTAGAGTAAAGGGAGATTATTACAGCATATCAATCCAGTACCATTAATAGTTGAGATGCTGAAGTAGAGATTAATTTTGTAGCTTAGAATGTCTACAAAAGATGAAAAATAACAAACCATTACTATATAGTCTTTAACTAAAATTTGATAGAGATCCCATTATCAAAATCGGTGAGCAGCAAAGAAGTCAGGTAAAATGTACTCGTTGAGAGTTTCTCGAATAAAGCGTTGAAAAAGTGAAAGAAAGTAAAGAAAAAAAGCCCCGGCAAGACAAAGGGGTGGCTCTGTTGCAAGCAACACTATAATAGAACCAACCTGCATGATAGAACCAACACTATTCTCTCCAGAACCAAGTATGGACCTTTCATGCCAGTTTTTGGGAAATTATGTGTGCTATAGTTTTTTTGTTGATATAGTTGCAATTTGAAATAGACAAGGTCTCCTATTTCAAATATCCTTCCACTCCTCTTTTGGTTTGCCATGCGAACCATCTTGTGCTCAGCAGATTGTAAATTGTCCCTAATTTTCCTTAGCCTTTCTTCTCTAGTAGTCAAGTAATTATCAACAACCTCTACTACCATAGAATCTTTAGGGAAGTAGGGTATATGAATAGGTGGAGTGAGCCCATACAATACCTTATAGGGAGTAGCTTTAGTCTAGGTATAAAAATCAGTGTTATACCACCACTCAGTTAGAAATAACAATTTGATCCAGTTTGTTGGCAATTCACCTATCATGCATCATAAATTATTCTACAGATACTTGTTAACTATATCAGTTTATCCATCAAACAGTTGCACCCACTAATTCTTTTAATAATTCATAAATCAAAGGTACATGATGTTTGTTTTTTATTGTAAGTTTATTTAGTGCCTTGTAATTCACACAAAGTCTTCATGAGTTGTCTTTTTTCTTCACTAAAACAATTAGAAAAGCAAAAGGGTCATGACTTGGTTGTATATATAATTCCATATTTTAACATTTCAGAGATCATCTTTTCTACCATATTTTTATAGAGTTCAAAGTGTATATAAGGCCTCAAACTAATAGGTTGAGCTCTATTATTCACGTAAATTGAATGATCTTATAGCTTTGGTGATGGCCAACCTCTAAATTATCTAAATAGGTCGTGATATTTTTCTAGTAATAGTTCTAGAGCAGGGTTTCGTTCAGTGTTAGGTGAGAGGATAGAGGACATCAAATGTAAGTCACCATCCACTTCTAAAATTAGCTTTAGACTGTATAAGTTGACCTCTGTTATCTTAGTAGAATTGTCCATTAGATTATTGAACTATTCAAATATGATAGTTTGTAACTTGATGAGATTATCCCCTCTAATCACCACTTCTTGCCTTTTCCAATTAAAAGAAATCCATATCTCCTTGTTATATGGTAAAATGTCTCCTAAAATTGCCAACTATTGTATACTTAATACCATGTCACAACTATTCAGTTCAATAATAAATACATAAGCTATGAATATGTTACCTACATTCTCCACTTAAAATTCTTACAAATAGTTGTACACAACATTGTTTTCTAATTAGTTGCCTCCATTATTAATGGCTTGATTGTTATAACAACACATTGCAACTTAATGGCTATGTTGGAGTCAATAAAGTTATGAGTACTTCTTTAGTCCATTATAATAAAAACTGAGTGTTTATCCACTTTACTAGTGATCATGAGAGTGTGGAAACTAGTAATTCCTTTCAATGCATTGAAAGATATAATAGGGGTCACTTGTTTAGGATTAGGCTTTTCCTTGGCAATATTGTTACCATCCTCTATGTAACAACCTAATAGTTAAATCAGTTTATCCATTTAACTTCCACGTAAAGGGTAAATGGAGCATTTTTTTATGTGTCTTTAGGATTTTACATTGAGTTCACTGAAATTTCTGATAAAATTTCGGTAAAGTCTCCCCTATACCAAGAGATTCCAAATTATCGATAATTGACTCTGCATGCATTTATAATCACATCCATAATTGATTCAACTCAACCATCCAATTCATTCGAGAATATACTCAAGACAAATTTTTTTTTCTCAATTTTCATCTCATATCACATATATAAATTAGTAATTAAGAGAAAATATCCAAGCATTGAAATTTCATATACAAACACAACACGATTTAACATCATAATCTTCCAAGCACAAATTAAAATATTTTAATATTTCAGGCACAAAATAATACTAGGAGTATACTATTATGTTCAGGCTATATGATTACTGCCTAACAAAATACATAAATATTCCCTAAATTCCTAACTTATACAAAAGGGATCAAGGAACCTAAATCCTACTCCTTATGTGAATGAGAGGGACCTGCATATCAAAGTTTTCAATATAAGTAATAAAAAGGAACACAATCAATTGTAAAAAAGAAAATTTTATACAACATATTCACCTACTTAAGTCATATACAATTCTATACATAACAATCGACCCCTTTTAAGGATTAGCTAATTTGATTCCTATAATTGTGTCCCTTTTTATTTTTCTTTTTTTTTTCTTATATAAATATTCCAAGCTCTGATAGAAGGTATCCACCTTGCCACTTTTTCGCCCAAATTAGGAAAGTTGTTGCCGACGCTAATGACCCCTATTAGTGTCTTTAGTTTCCCATCCTAGGATCAACCAATCAAGTTCATGAAAATGTCGACACTAACATGATTGTTAGTGTCATTAACTATTTCCGGGCCGAAATAGTTAATCAATGCTCCATGTTATCTTGGGAGGTCCTCGGGTATGCCGATATCAAGGATTCTTGATATTATTAGCTTTCACCTCGGAAAGCTAATTAAGTTTCATGAGTTTTGCCGATATCAATGCCGCCCGTTGATATCATTAATTATTCTGAATCCGAATAGCTAATCAAGTTTTCATCTTCCTCCTTCCCTATACCGGTCATGTCGATGTTAGCCAACTAGCCTCCCATATCTCGGACAACTAATGAAATTCGAGAAACGATCATCCATAAGGTTCATAGTTACTCTCCATTTCCTCCGAAATGACCCATAATTAAATTTAGATTTCCCTTTACATTTTTCTGCCGTTTACCCTTTCCTTTTGCCCTTTTTTTTTTGTCTCATCAATAGGCATCTAAAATTTATAATTCAATAAATCATTAAAATAATTATTAACTAGTGGAGATATAGGTACCGAATACCTACCTGTAGTACACGCTCGACTTGCGTTCCCCTGTTGTTGTTGCACTCCTCCCACGGTTCCTCCTGAAACCACAAATACCCATCATTATTCCATGTTAATCCATATATCACAACATAACAGGAGTAATGGTGATAATATTTATTTCTCTTTTACCATTATTCTTTCTCACCTAAATCCCTCATTATTATCCTTTAAAATTTCAACTCATTAGTAGTCCTAATGAACATCATTAATTTAATTTCAATCACAGTTTGTTCCTTTCTGAAGATCAAGACACGATGTTACATACTTTACTGAGGGCGAGAAAATGAATTATACCCTTAATGTGGCTAAATTTCACCATTTAATTGACTTGGTCGAATCTGCTAGCAGGGTGACAACTCGACCTCCCTTCAGATTTTTATTTATATCCGGAGTTCTTGGACTCCAAATTAGGCAGGGTCAGATTTGTTGGAAAGCTAACACTCCCGGCTATAACTTCTATAAATGGACCCTCCCTGGATTCTATCGTCTTTATGTTCGAAATCCCTTAGGAATTAGGGCGACGAACCTGCCATGTTTCGTCAATGGACAAGGTATCTCCAATTTTATATCTAATCCCTTCTTCCTCATTAGATATAGCCATGCCTTCACCTTAGGCATGGCAACCCGTCTCATCATGACCTCCTAAGGTCATTTGTACTAGGTTAATTAATTCATTTCTACTTTGACCGAACCTACCTAAAGGAACGAAGGGTTCCTCTTCTTTCTAAGTGATGCAAAAAAATTTTCTAGTTAGCAACCACATTGTAACAACACATCTCAATTAATTAAACAAAGAAATCATAAGTTCTCCTCCTCTCCTTTCTTCCCTTCTAGTGGCCGGTCACCTTGAATCTGCTCTCTCTCTTCTTCTTTTTTCCATTGCACCCCACCACATTCAAGGCCATTCCTATCACTCTAATAGGTCTAACCTCAAGAAATTTTACATTTCCCCTAAATTTTATGTTCAAGAACCCTAATTCCCTATTCAAGAAAATTATGAAATTTCCAATGAAATTGAAGTTAATTTTATAGAAATTGAAATTAGAACTCTTTACTTGGATGAAATCTAAGCTTTACTTCATAAAATTTAAAAAGAATCTTAGCCTTCTTCTCCTTGCATATAGCCGACCATTCTTCCCCTTCTCTTCACAATTCCCACATTTGCTTTCTTGCAATTTCTCTTATATAATGATGTTCTTCTCCTTTAGACTTGTTTAGGATTTGAAATTTGTTAAACCTTGGTGTTTTTATCTCTCATTTTGCTTGAATAAAATCTGAAAATCCCCTCTCTCTTTGATGTTTTCCAGCTAGTCTTAGAAGAGAGAAAGAATGGGGTATTTATAGTTTCATTTCTTCTTAATTCCATTTTAGCCCCATCTTTCTCCATTTTTCTCAATTAAGCCATTTTTTTTTCATGTTCTCCAAAACTAATAAATTTTATCATCATTATTATTACTTTTGTAGTTACCTTGTTTTGTATTATAAAAAATTTAAGTTATTATAAATCCCCTCTATTTGCATAATTTGTTCTCGGGTTTTACACTCTACTTCCTTACCATCATCATCCACCATATATAAGAAATTTGATTTTTTATTTTTACATTTATGATCCAGCACAAACCTTTCATCACACCAAAAACACAATCCCTTGGCTTTCCTCTCATCTAACTCCTTATTCCTCACAGACTTAGTGGGTCTCATGGTAGGTTTACATTGAAAATATGAATTAGGAGTGGGTAATAAGCTGTTTTGTCGCTGTTTAAGGTTGCTAGTGTTCAATGTGGGTGAAATTTTGTAAGGTGTTTGATTATTGCTAGGCTTGGATTGAGTTGTTTGATTGGTGTTTAATAAGACAAATTTGGTGTAGTTTTGGTAGGATCTTCTATAGGCTAGAGTGTTGTCTTGTAAACGTGCCAGGTTGTAGGCTTGATTTAAGGCTTTAGGTTCGAACATCTTAACTAAGTTCTTGATTTCCACTTTCAATCCTCCTAAGAAAAATACCAAGACTTAGATATCACTGATTTAAGCCCTGTTCCATAGTATGTCAAAGTCCTTAATGTAACTTTCCAAATCTTCAATCTGTCTAAAATCCTTGAGCTCTTGTAGTGGATCCTTCTGACCTCTAAACCGATAGCATATTGCCTTTACATATTCACCCAAGTCACCTCTTGATCACCTTTTCTTTTCATGAAGTTTTAGTGCCAAAACAAGGTTATTACATCTAGATAATAGAAAACCAACTAAAATATTTTAGCCTCAAAGCTCAACCTAAACTTGTAGTAATATCCTATTTGTTGAATGCTTGATATTCACTCTTGATGTTAGGCTCATTAGGAGTATGTTGTAACTTCTATAAAAGAGAGTCTTGCTAGTAAGATAACCCACTGATGAGTTCTTCAAGCTCCTCAGACTTAGCTTCATGAACAAACTTTATAGTTTATAATGATTTTATAACTTGCTTATATTTTTATGATTGTTTCTTGTTTGTAGCTTCCATTGTTTTCTCTAACCTCGTGAGATCTTGAGACATAATGTCAGGAGTTATAGCTTGTGTTTGAAGATTAGTGGCTCTGGTATCACTTGTTGCAAGCACCGAACCAATTTGAATATAGTTCATGAGTACTAATTCAAATATAAAAGTTGTATTTGATAGTGAACTTGCAATGGTGGATGTATTGAAATCATGTAAAAGAAGGAGAAGGAGGAGGAGGAGGGAGAGGGAGAGGGAGAGGGAGAGAAAAGGGGATTGCACTGATTAATTGATCATTAATGCTTTCATCGTTTCATAATCATGCATTCTGTTACAATTTGTTGCATATCTAACATCTTAGCGTTCTAGTAGAAAGAGAGAAAATCAGCCTTCTTTCCACACACGTGGCATTACTAAAAAACTGAAACATTAAACAAAACAACGCGTCGTAAGTGAGTGAGGTGCAGCGTTTTTAAACGATGCGTTTTTAGACAAAACGATTCGTTGTTATTTAGCAGAGAATAATGACGTTTATCTTCTTCTTCACTTCCACAATTTCAGTACATTTTCCTCTTCGAGAATAATAACTTTTATAAATTTAAACTCTTGACCTTTGTTTTTCAAGAACAGAAGATTCCACGTTCATTTCAAGTACAAATGATGAAGAACTTCCATTGAAGCATTTTCAAGAAAGAGGAAAAACACAGAAATCTGTCTTGAAGTTGTCATTAAATCTCTTTCGTTAAGTATTTCAAACAAATGGAAAAGAATACACGGGAAATTCATTGCCATAAATATGACTAGAGAGAGAGAGAGAGAAAAGATACAAATCAGGAAAGCAAAGAACAATATGGTATACAACCAGAAATTAAGCTTGCAAATAGCTAGGAGGATGAGAATATTGATAAAACAAAAGACACGAAACTAAAAATGAACCTCTTGCAGGCTTTACAAAGTCGCAGAGGAATCTATAACGTCGGTTTACTTGGGGGATATTTGAGAGTATAATAATGATTATTTTTTAAAATGTTTTTTTTGTTAGAAAATATATCAAAATAATATATTTTTTATTTTTTAAAAGTTATTTTTGATATTATTACATTAAAATAATCTAAAAACGTTAACAAAAATTATTTTAAGAATTTATTTTTTAATTTTAAACCAACCCTGGAACAAAATTCCAAATGAAAGCTTACTTTCTTGCGGTTTCTTGATGTCAGAGCCACCCATATTTTTTATTTAGAGTTATGTTAGTCAGAGGGGAAGGTTAGAGGCGGCAGAATGGAAGGTTTCGCTATAAAATTCTTGATAGCCTAGAAGCTCCTCACTAAACAAATGTTTATACGATCACTTTGACACACGATCGTGCATTTTGTAAGTTTGAGGTGAGCTAATAGGATACGCGGTAAATTAGATGTGTGCTTACCAAAAAGGAAAATAAAGAAGTTTTAATCTCTTGAAAGAGTAATGTTTGATTATTTTCAGTTGAAATATTGGCTTTTATAAAAAATATATATATATTGAAAGAAGGAACATTGGCGTCAAGGTTCGACACTTTCAAGGTTTGTTTTAAGCTTGTGTTGTTGTAACACTGAGTTCTGGTGAAAAACAAATCCTGGTTGTCTGCAGAAACCTTGAAGAGTCTACAGTTTGTTTGTACTTCTGGAACGATCTGACTTGATGAATTGCATAATCAAGTAACTAAAGCAGTGATTTGCATCCGAAAGCTTTGACAAATGACCTGTCAAACGACACAAAAAAAAAGATACTTCATAGTTCAGACTGACAGCTGAAGTGATTCTGTATGTGGATACATGATCGTTGGAACTAATCAGCAATTAAGTATGTTTTGAATGGGGTAATTAAGTGATAACAACAGTATATCTTTAGTTCATTCTTACAGAGAACCAAGAGAAGGTAACGATGGATCATAGTTGTATCAATTTTGGGAACCATTCAGAGCACAAGAGAAAAGGCTAAACCAATTCCAGGAATCTTGTTAAGGGATTTGGTGTCAAATTCACTAGCAATTGTTAAGCATGACTTTGATTTGATTCCATATTGCAGAAGCATCATAATCTTTCCACGATCATCAACCCTTGCCTTAACTGTAGTTATATTGTCCATGATCCATGATCCTCCAACTGTCAAAGCATTCTCCTTTTTCGAAAACCTATGAGAGATCACTGCCGCAGCTGCAACCTTTTTCTTGTGATCGAAGTAATGGATAAATGATGCCCTTAGGAAGTCACCCT
>Ga0325411_1009895_pt1 | contig 10114 bp, 3 predicted proteins | sample PopdelMetagenome_13_FD_206181 | JGI IMG/M metagenome (GOLD analysis project Ga0325411, IMG submission 206181) | Populus deltoides microbial communities from Bellville, Georgia, United States - Xylem-PdIQD-R4 | ecosystem: Host-associated > Plants > Phyllosphere > Stem > Wood/Secondary xylem...
GGGCATTGAAAGAGATGTGATTGGAAGTTTGAGTGGGTTACTAACAGAAGGCATTGAAAGAGATGAACCGAACGGCTAACAGTGTGCCGTCACCGTCCTTATTGTCCCCAGCTCAGTGACAACAGACGAGAAATGTCCCCAATAATTCAAGGATATTTTTTAATTCTCCTTGCAATGGTTAGAAGGAGGCCCATATGGCGGTGAATTACGCCCCCTCTGCATTTGTAGAGCATTAAAGCTTTGTTGTAACCCTCATTCAATAGCATTGAAATCATAGATGTGCTTCGTATTTTCGAGTTTCAACATTGATGATAGAAACAAAACTCACATCAGGGTGGAGGCATGGTAAAGGCTTGGGTGGGTTTGAGTGAAGATTTTATTAATATTTTTTGATTAGTTTTATGAAAAAAAAATTATAATTCTTGATTGAATAATTAAAAATTTTAAAAATTTACGTAGAGCTTTCTTGATTGAATAACTTTGGTTAAAATTTCAGAATTTTTAGAAAAATCAAAAATTCTTATAAAAAATTACAATTTGATCAGTTTTACGTTATCAGACGTGATTTTCAATTCGATCATTAGATTGAGCTGAAATTTTACAAAGGATCTTAAAATATATTGAATAAAATCTACTAAACATTTTAAGATGAACGGAGTTTGATAGTGTTAATAAAAAAAAACCGTCAAATAAAAGCAAAACGACTCATTAAGGGTAAAATAGTTATTTGCTATTAAAAAATAAAACAAATCAGATCTTTCTTCCTTTTATATGTTGCCAACTGGGTAGAAGCAGAAATGAAAAAAAAAAAGAAAAGGCGAGAGAGAAAGAGAGAAAAGTAATGGAAAAATATAAAAAAACCCAAGAAAAAGAAAAGAAAAGTGAGAGAATAATTTTATAAACTTACAAAGTTCAATTTATAAAACACTAATCTAAGGAAGAATAAGTAAAGGAAGGAGAAATTGAGAGAGAGAAAAAATTTAATTACTTTGTTTTCCAGTTGATATGATATTGTTATTTTATCTCGGTTGAGACCTTGAAGGGTTGTTACAATATCGATTCAAATTTGATTATAGATTAATTATATTCCATAAAATATCAAATAATGTAACTTTAATAATAAGTTTATTTTTATTTTTACTTTAATTTTATGTACTTTCAAATTTATTTTTTAATATTTTGAATAATGTATTTGAATTAAAACTTTACTATTAATTTCAAAAATTTATGTACATAAATTAATAATTAAACTTAAAAAAAATTATATATTTATTTAATAACCACGAAAAATTCTTGGCTTGACCCTTCCTCACATGCGAGTTGAACTAGGTATTATACCTTATCTTCTTCAAGATCACGAACTCGCCGATAGGTTCCTAAGATATTTCTTCTTCTTCCTGTTGTTCAATCAACCTCGGTGGTTTTGGGGAAGTGGCAGAGAGTAGAGGCTGCCTTAATGGGAGTCACACAGGCACAGGCCATCGCCAGCTATCTCTCTCTCTCTCAAACCTCTTGAATTGAGGTCATGGCCAGCTTACATAGTCAATAACCGCTACGTGATTTCATGTCCACTTGCCTCCTCTTCCTATCTTCCTCCCTTTTTAAGCATTGCTAGCTACCATCGCTTTTAAGCAGCATTTAAGAATATATTAAATAATATATTTTTTAATATTAATATATCAAAATTATCAAAAGATATTTTAAAAAAATTAATTTAATAATTTTTAAATTAAAAATACTTTAAAATACAGGTTTTAATGCATGCTCACTGCAACCGGCAACTTTATCATGCACAGTTGCTGAAACACCTAACATCAGCTTGCTCTTTACCAATTCTTCCTTCTCTATCTCTCAACAGTGTAGGTTACGGTGGTGATCAGTATGGTAACGGTAGCTGTTTTTTAAAGTATATTTTATTAAAAATTTAATTAAAATAAAACTTATTTATTTATTTATAAAATTTTAATTTTCATGTCAGCATATTAAAATAATAAAAAATATTAAAAAAATAATTTAAATTAAAAAATACAAAAAACACAGTGCAACCGCGTTGCGGTTACAATCCCCTTTTTATTACTACATATTTGGAAGTGTATTGTGGTTAAAATTATAATTCATCTCAACTATAATATTAAAATTACTTAATTAAATAATATGCCTCACAATTTTAATCTGTTTTCTAAATTGGAACTACAAAAGCGATATAAGATATATACCCAATACATTTATAGTGTTTAGTAATTAATTTTATTTTTATTTTTTTCTTGCTTCATATTATTTTTTTTATATCATTTTGATATACTTATTTAAAAAATAAAAAAATATTATTTTAATATGTTTTCAAACAAAAAATATTTTAAAAAATATTCACTGCCACAATACAAAATAACTCTAAATATAAACACAATTATAACCCCAACTACAACTATATAATTTATAAGATATTCCTGCATATTTTTCACATGTTCTACATAATTATTTGTGCTCCTATTTATAAATCTAAAGGCTACTGAGTCTTCATGTGTAGATTGTAAAAGGCAAAACTAAATATTTAATTTTGCAATTTATTTACTCAATCATCTTTTAAAGTTCCGTGATCAATTTCACATGACCTTAATTAAAAAAAAACCAGACAGCAAAAAAAAATAATTATGATATAATGATAGTTATTTCCTTTTCTCAAACATGGTTGAGAATATTATTGTAGTTGTTTTTTAAAAAATTTTTCGTGTTAAAATGTATTAAAATAATATTTTTTTATTTAAAAAAATTTATTTTTAAAATTAGCACCTCAAAAAAATTCAAAATATATAAAAAAATAATTTTAACAAAAAAAATTAATTTTTTTAAAAATATAAATATAACCGCGTTTTCAAACGTAACAAAACTAAACTAAATAGAGTGAGCCCAATTTATTTTCATTAAAAATACACGTGGCTTCATGACAGAGCGAGTACTAGAAAGGCGATTGCTATAGAGAGGGCCCCTAGCATGAGTCCTTTACCCTGAAACAGTTTTTAGTTTGTCTTCTTCTACAACCGTAGGGTAACGAATTATGTGGTTTTTAAAATATATATTTTTTGAAAATTTATAAAAATAATACTATTTTATTTTTAAAAAATCATTTTTTATATTAACATATAAAATTATTTAAAAATATGAAAAATTTAATTTTAAACAAAATATTTTTTAAAAAAAATTATAAAATATGGTTTTAACAACAAAAATAAACAATTCATACCATATCCTTTTAAGTTAGATTTTCAAGTTGAGAATTTAGATAATATTTGATAATGTGGCTGTAAGTGAAGTTCACTCATAACCACACATAACATTTGATAATGAAAAAAAATGTAATTTTGCTTAGTAGAATCCACCAACTTTTATTGACTTGCCGCAGTTTCAGAGAAGTAGCATTCATGATAATTTCTAATGAATAGTCGCACTGTTCACTAGTGAATAATATTTTTTTGAAAAACCAGTGCATTTAATTGATTTTACTCCCATTGTTCATGTAAACGTGAACAATAATTTTTTTTTGTTTTTTTTAAAAATTAGTTTAAGATGAATTAAATTTATTTATATTGTAATCTCAATTTTATTCCTGATAATATTTTACATAATTTTGTAGTTATTGTCGGATGAATTTTGTACGTAATAGAATTGTAGATAATTTAATGGAACAATAATTTTTTTTATATCAAGTATAATTTATTTCATGATGTAATAGCTATAATTAAATCTACAATATTTAAATTAAAAATCATAAATATTAATATATATTTTTTAAAATTATTTTATAATCTTAATTTTAAAAATATTTTTAACCACAGTTGTAATTAAATATATATTTTTCTAATTTTAATTAAAAATATTTTTTATAAAATAATTTTTTTTAAATAGGTATCACAATACCAAATATAAGCGGAGAAAAATAATCTTTACACTCAATTACAACAAAAATACAAAATCTATACCTCTCTACCTCTTGTCTATTTAGAACAAGACATGGATGATGTTCTTGGTATGTGATTGTCCATGTGGGCGTTGTTGTTAAGTACATCTTTGTCTTTCTTGCTTGGCACCAGACCTGAGCCAACTCTTTTCTCCACTTCTGGCTCTCTGCTTGCTAGCAAAGACAATCCCATTTCTGTTTTCTCTTCAAAAATGGAAGATCAATCTCCAAGTATGTTAACAATGCTCATTTTCTTTTCTTGAAGTTTGTGTTTTTATCCTCATCTTGGTTCCTGAACACTCATTGCCTTTATATGTATGTCTCTGTACTTTAAGTTGTTAATGGGCTAGAGGGGATTGCTTTGCTTCACATTAAGCATTCAAAATTCAAACCCTTGGTGCAATAACGTGATCCTGTTATAGATTTGTTCTACGTTGTTAATTTGTGTATACGTGTTCTTTGGTCTCTTGTGAAATATAGGGGAAAAAACCCAGAAATCGGATATGAACCTTGAAATGAAATTAATACTACAGCACCAAACTCGTTCTTATTTTGAGAAAAAGAAGCACATAGAAAAATTTGATGTAACATATGTGATTTTTCTCTCGATTCTCTCGTTCAAATGTGATTTTTCTTTTCATAATTGATTTGCATTTTTCTCTCCAGAACTTGTTATATCAGCTCCTCCTGTTTCGTTTAATGTATTCTTCTTTTCTCTGATTGGTGTGTTTTAGCTTTTCTCGATTTTTGTTTTATGGATAGCAATTATATCCGACTAAGGCTTTTCTCTATACTGTAGTCAGTCTGCTTGGTAAGGGTGAAAATCGTGTTCCTTAAATTAAAAAATTCTTTTTTGTTAATTTTTTTTTAATACTTTTAAAAAATATTTTAATATATTTTTAAATAAAAAACACTTTCAACCATAAGCCTTCCCATACTATTTATCAAGGGATGCCTCTGGTTCCTGAGGTTGAAGAAATGCACCACCAAGATTTGAACAAGAGAACCCTAATAGCACTAACTGTTGCTTCCACTCTCCTTGTTGGAATAGTGTTGTTTCTCTCATGTTGCTGGATCTGTGGACTGAAAAAATCAAGGACATGCAGTGCCAAAAGTAAAGGCAATGGTATCTTCTTTTCCAAGAATTGAATTTGCTTTTGCTGTTACAATTTTCCTTTTTGAGGCATGTTACACACGATTGTGCTTTTTATGCAGACTCAGTATTTCTGCTTTTTTTGTTTGAATTTAATATTTAGATGTTCCGATTGTGGATAAATTAAATTCCTTGAGGATGGCTGAGAAGAAGGGTTCAGTTGCTGTTATACAATATCATTTGTTGCAAGCTGCAACAAACAATTTCCAGGAAGTTAATGTTCTGGGTGAAGGTGGTCGTGGATGTTTGTATAAAGCTTGTTTCAGTGAAAAACTCCTTGCAGCAGTGAGGAGATTTGAAGGTGGAGAACAGGACATTGAAAGAGAATTTGAGGTAACGTCTTACATGAAATTGATTTGATTATCAATTGTTTTGAATCATTATGGATTCTTTAATTTTTTTCCTTTCCATTTAAATTTTGTTTGTAAATGCAGAACGAGCTGACTTGGTTAACGAAAATTCATCATCAAAACATAATTTCTCTTCTGGGTTACTGCATTCATGGTGAAACAAGGTTTCTCGTGTATGAAATGATGCAAAATGGGTCTTTGGAAAGTCAATTGCATGGTAAACTTCATATCTTTCCGACTTTTAAAATTAAAAAATAAGCATTAGAAGACTCCAACTTGTGCCTTTTTTCTTATACTATTTATGCTATTGATGAACATGCAGGGCCAACACATGGATCAGCATTAACTTGGAATCTGCGAATGAAAATTGCTGTTGATGTTGCAAGGTAACTCAAACTCCCGTTTTTGTGGTTTGCGATCTTTACCCTTTTCTTATGCTTACTACTTCCTCCCACCAAAACTGATATTGACCAGGGGACTAGAGTATCTTCATGAGCATTGCAATCCTCCTGTTGTCTATAGAGATCTGAAGTCATCTAATATTCTTCTGGATTCCAACTTCAATGCAAAGGTAAAAGCCATGCATGTATGACAACCTCATGAGTACTGCACTCCTCATAGGTGCATGTTCTTAGCACCGGTCGATGATTCTAACTAGGATGTTTCGTTTGATGAGCGTTTACTTATTCAGCTTTCGGACTTTGGCCTTGCTGTAGCTTCTGGTATCCAAAACAAGTACATAAAGCTTTCAGGAACTTTAGGTTATGTGGCACCAGAGTACCTTTTGGATGGTATGTCAAATTACTTCCAGAGAAGTCATATGCTGCTGACCATTGTTGTTTGATCTCTTATTTTTCATACTTCTGCTAATTACAAATTACATTGTTGCTTTCTTCTATGATTTCTTAGTTTATTTGTCAATCATATTTTCAGCAATTAAATATCATGTTCTTACATTCTTTGATGAACTTTTCATAGTTCTAACTTCTGTCACATGAAATGTGATGATTTTCCAGCAAGAATCACTGTTTCAGCTCCATGTCTGAGAAATAGAACTAAAAATGCTTACTGTTGAGGAGAGATTCTGATAGTGGATGCTTAAACAGAATATTTTATAAAAGGTTTTCATATTTTTAAAATCATGCGGTGTCTTTTAGCTCTTAATCCCTAAGGCTTAATTTGTTAACAAGGCTGAACATATTCTGTGAGAAGAATGTCAGGTGTTGAAGGAGGTGGGTTTTGCTATAGCCTCTTAATCTAATTCTGATGTGTGCTTTTTGATGATGAATTTTGGTAACAGGAGATCCATGGAAATCTTTTCTATTTCATTTTCAAGAACTATAAAATTCTACCAGAGAGTATCTTTTTCTTTCTTCTGTGCTACATAGTGAAGGTTTTTAAACAACATTTCCTGCATTTAGTCTTTCTTTGATACAGAATGAAGCCTGATTGATTATTCAGCCAATCTCTTGGAAAGAGAAGTATGATCGCTTCCATTTTTCCTTTCCAGGCAAACTAGCTGATAAAAGTGATGTCTATGCTTTTGGAGTTCTCCTTCTGGAACTCCTGATAGGAAGAAAACCAGTGGAAAAGATGTCTCCGGATCATTTTCAGTTCATAGTCTCATGGGTAATTTTCCTTCAACTTTTTTTTAGCAGTCATGCCTCGAGGAGTCAACTTAATTGTACCATCATTTTTTACATGTAGGCCATGCCTCGGCTCGCTGACAGATCAAAGCTTCCCAACGTTGTGGATCCTGTTATCAAAGACACTATGAATTTAAAACACTTATACCAGGTATATTGAATAAGAAACTAAGTATTTGTGTGCTCGTTACTTTTTTGTTCTTGCTTTTAGCGTACAAATTTAATCACGTATTACCCTTGAGTAGGTAGCTGCAGTGGCAGTACTATGCGTGCAACAAGAACCAAGTTACAGGCCATTGATTACAGATGTCCTGCACTCTCTCATCCCTCTTGTACCTCTTGAGCTTGGAGGCTCACTGAGAATTACAGGACCTGTTCCTCTTGCCTTGCCTTCTCTCTGATGATGAGTACAACTCAAACTGACCATTTCTTTTGTATATTTAGATGTATGAAAATCATTAGAGTTTTTTTTTTTCATTGTTACATTTGTTAATTGAATTTATTTTTAGATATTTCCCCTTAAACTGCTTCAATATTTGGATCTTCAGCAACACAATTTTCCGAGGTTTTAGTAAGAGGTCCTGATATCAAGTAAAAAGGAGGTGGTAGTTGCTGAAGGACATGAAACTAATGTCGAGGTGGCGAGATTCTATTTTTTCTCAGATGAGCTTGTTTCATCCAGTCAGCTTAATCGATCACCAGATATTGTTCTATCCTTCTGCTATGCGGATATTTAACACCGTGATCATAGTTCTCCAGAGCTCAGCTGTTTGAGCAGCAATGCATTGCAAATCAGGAGATATACAACGCTGTAGCCAAATCTGCCCTCTGTGACATTTCAAGTCATTTTCTGCAAGACATGGCCTTTCCTCACCTTAACGGTGCTGTAATGTGTGAAGTTGTAGCTTTAGCTGACCATTCGTCGTGCCGAGTTTTTCTTGCAGTAGCATGCAACGCTTGACTCATTTGCACATCGATGGACACTTTAGTTATTCATGGTTTCATCATTACATATAAGTAATTACGTTCCATTTTGACTGGTTTGAAACTTATCATTCTTATGTATAACTCAAAAACTTGCTTTTAAATATGGAAATAAAGTTGGAATAAACCAGCCAGGCTCGGGCTACCTGCTTTGCATATTTACTTCAACTAAAATTATAAGAGCTGCTGAACAAAGTTATTTCTGCTTTCTGATGAAGCAGGAGAGAGCTTAGATCGGCTATGGCAATATAGAACTCTAGTAATTTTAGAGAATTTGGATGCATCATCCAGATATGGAAATGGGATATGAATATTTTCGTTTGGCAGATACAATACTGCCCCCAAAAACAAACAGCAATTAGCATCGAAGAAAGTATAAACCGATTGAGGTAGCAAATGATACAAGATAATTGTCTCATGCAGAAGCTTGGATGGCCTAACCCAATAGGACAAAAGGAACGCTATTAAGCAAGGTCCGAAAACTCTTGAATTCATCTGTTGAGGATTTTGACTCAAGTCCACCCTGTCGGATACAGACACGGAAGATGGGAGAATCTATGCACAGATCCTTAAATCCTCGTCAACACCAACTGTAAAATGCATAATCTAAGCAGATTATCAAGCATATTCTGATGGCAGCATGCATGTGTATACCTAGAAAACTAAGTGCATTCTATTTGATTATCACATGATGTAGATCATCGCAATGATGCAGGGTGGCGATCAATTATGAGAGACAATGTAATTCTTGTCTGTCATGCAACGACATGATTCACAGTTAGGCAACAAACAGACGTATTCTACAGCATAATGCTTGGATTTGACATACTGGCCATGATATTATCAATGAAACAAATAAAACAAAAACCATGGAATTGGAGATATATTCTTGAGTTCATCAATAGTTCCGTACTTGAACATTCTAAACTCCCACGAGATGGCTACAATTTCTTAATTCCCCCCCACTACTTGGCCACATTTCCTCTCCATTTATCTCTTAAATTTCGAATGAGAAATGGTAATACTAAGCTGCATCTGCACTAATAGCACCAAGAATATGCTTGTTAAAATTGTTCATCCCGGAGGTCACGTAGAGCTCCATGATAGGCCTGTTCTTGCAGAAGAGGTCATGCTTCGTAACCCAAGATGCATAGTCGCCTATCCGCATGTGTTCCGGCAGCCTTGGGCTATTGTTGCACCAGACACCATGCTACTGCTTGGTCAGAAGTTCTATGTCGTTCCTATAAACACAATCAGAAAGCTTCAGCGTAGGTCCATCACAAGATCTCAATCTCCAATCAATGATGTCCGAGCCAGCAAGACCCCTAACAACGATGAAAGGGGCAGTGATATCTCATCCAATTGCTGGTATTTTATCAACAAGAACATGAAGTCACCGTGTCCTTGCTTACACAGAGACGACGATGAGAGAGCAAACACCACTGGAACTAACATCGATAGTAAAGCCAACACTCTTGATACAAGTGAGGAAACAAAATCATCAAGCAGCATTGGGTGTTCTGAGTCCAAGGATTGTACCAGGAAGAGAAGAAAGGAGATGACAACAGGATCACCCAACAGATTTACATCTCTTGATCAGTGGCAACCAAATCTAGACAGCATTGTCGAAGAACATCAAAGCAAATAGCCATATCACAATTTCTTTCTAATACTGCTTCATATAGATGTCCAATGATTTGTATATGAATATGTCGACAATATGAAAGGTTACATTCAAGATTTGTCAAGATGAGAAAAATATGTCAAGTGCCAGTAATCATGGTTGTAAATCTCCATCGGTGAGCTAACGACGCGTTGTATGATAAAAAGGAAGAGATTATGGTTTCACAAATACTAAATTTACAGCTAAATTGTAAAGACAATTCTATTTAATACTTTGAATTTTAATAATTGAATGTAATAAATTACAAAATTGTTTTTAAATAGTAAATTAAACCGAAATAATTAATAAAACTTAAATTAAATAAATATTCAATAATTAGGAAAGAAACTCAAAAATTAAAAA
>Ga0325411_1009901_pt1 | contig 10110 bp, 9 predicted proteins | sample PopdelMetagenome_13_FD_206181 | JGI IMG/M metagenome (GOLD analysis project Ga0325411, IMG submission 206181) | Populus deltoides microbial communities from Bellville, Georgia, United States - Xylem-PdIQD-R4 | ecosystem: Host-associated > Plants > Phyllosphere > Stem > Wood/Secondary xylem...
TTATTCAAATTTACTGGTGTCCTAAATCAAATCAAACAATTTGTCTAGCTACTAGTGGCATGGGATTTATTTTTTTTGGGACCAATGGCACTTTGACTATTACTTTTAGCCAAATTTTGGTTTTGGGGACCAAAAAATTGAAATGGTTTGTGTTGTTGTTTTTTTTTTTTTTTCATGTTTATGATCTGATAGAGCAGCCTTCTAGAGGTTTATTCTGTGTTGTGCCTGGTGAACTTGATCAAAGATGGGATGGTATGAGTTTCACATAGAGATTCATGGAACTTGTACGTTTTTGGATGGAAGATTGTTCATAAGGCACTTCCTTTACTTTTTGAACATATATGCTTTATTGGGTCTTCCTTTGCTGTTTTTTTCTTAGAAACAATTGGTCAAGGTTCAGGGATGATTCTATGTTCTATCACTTTGTGATATCTGTGAAGGAGGAACAACATCTAGCTTCAAAGTTGGAAGCTTTCAGGAGTTAGGTAAAGGGAAGTGCATAACTGAAATGAGTTTACTCAATCAAAGTGAAGTTTGAGTGGTCTTAGTGAGAAGTGGTAAAAGGTTGTTTCAAGTTTTTGAATTGGAGATCTTTTGAAGATAGAAACAAATCCAGGAATGGTCCTAGCTCCCATGAATCATCTTTGGCTGTAATTTTTTTTTTAAAGATACTCTTACAAAATGCCCCCCTCGGAACCAAAACCGCACATTCTAGCCCCCCACCTCAACCACAATTTTATGATGTATGGATTCATACCTGCCTGGAGAAAGAAATCTCTTGCTATCAGGCTTAAAGTAGGCAACAGAAACTAGATTTATTGCAGAAAACAGCACATTATCATAGGAAACACTATTTCATAAGCAAAGCTGAATTGATGGGATCGTGATAGAGAAACAAAACTATAAAAGTTGTTTTTAATTTCTATATGAAGCTTTTTTTGCGAGTGAGTGGCTAGGATGCCTTCAATTAATGATTTCGCATTTGATGGTATTGGGATGATATGGCTCACTAAGATTGGAATGCCTTTTGAGAGAAATGAAATTTGCAAGTCAGTTAATGATTGTTTTTGGTGTTTTGTTGTTGAAAAAATAAACAAAAGTGTGATTGCAGGAGATGAGTCATCCTTGTTTTAATTGTCAATAGAAAAACAAAATATACTTGGGAGTGTTGACGGTGTAGATGATGCGAGATAATTTCATTGTGTTTTTCGTATGCATTGATGTTATGTTCTATATGACGGGTATGGTACCCCATGGTTTCCTATCTGGTAAAAGATTCTTTTGCTTATGGAAATATAAGTTTACTTTGTTATTCTCTTATGCAGGGCTGGGTTGCATGAAGCTAAACGCGGGTCAGAACTACCAATTCAAGAAAAGTATGTGCCAGTTGTTTTCTTAGTTTTACACATGTGATCTGCTTACCTTTTTAACTGTCTTGCAGTGTATTAATTTTTTTTTTCCTGGAGTTTAACAGTCTTGTAGTCCATTTTATTTTGAACTTGTTGGATTTTTAAGAGCTCAATAGAATGAGAAAGACAAATTTTGATTCCTACTGAACCATGAAAGTTGTATAATTTGCAGGTACAATCATTGGGCACGAGCTTCTCCATGGTGGACTGGTAACAATCCGAGAGATAAGAACATGCCTAAAGATGGTGATGATGGTTTTTTCCCTACCAGTGGAAATGATTTTGTAAGTTGAATTTTCACATTGTACAATTATGTTCTTGTAAGATCTGCACGTTCTAAATTCAAACTTAAGCTCTGCAGAAACCAGAAGTCATTGCTTCCAGTCGCAAATATCATGTACGTGTGTTGGTATGTGCCCCATCAAACTCTGCTCTAGATGAAATAGTGTTGCGCCTTCTCAAGACAGGTATGTGTTCCACACTTGCAAGTCTGTATTTCATTATGTTTGCTTCCTTTTGGCATGACACAATTATTGGTGATGTTCTGGTTTTTTGTTCTGTCCATTTTGAATTTTATCATTCTTTCATTAGCTCCATTGATTTATGAAGACATCAAGGCAATGTAGGACTTGTTCAAGGTTCATGTGATTGTAAAGGAAGTTGAGTGTGGTAGTAGTTACGTATTGGATACACTGGATCCTGAATAAAAATATTAGTGATGCAGGGACAATAATGTTTTCCTATTTCATTATCTTGTAAAGGAAGTTAAGTGTGGTAGCAGTTCCTTCCTGGATACGCTGGATCCTGAGTTATCTTAGAAAATAAAAACAAATTATTAATGATGCAGGACTGATAAAATTAAATCTTGTTTCATTATCTTAGACTTTTAAACCAATGATGGAATTTTAGTGTTTTCATTGAATTAACCAGAGGAAATTGTCTTAAACAAGTTGGGGTTGCCCCTCAAACTTTTCCTCCATTCCACCTTTTATCCAAGGCTATGTTCTCTGTTGGTTCTTAAGAAACCAACTTTTTTTTTTTTTTTTGATAATAAGAAACTAAGTTTTGTACTTGTCCAGCTCAAGATTGATTCCATTTATTATTGGCCATTCGATTCAATCTTCAATATGTAAAAGGCAAAAAGTAAGCCTTTGATAGTATCATCCCCTGTATCCATTTTTAGTTTTATTACTCTTTTCCTAGCGCAACCATCTTATCATCACTTTTTCATACTTCATATTCCAAAATGCCAAAAGCTCTATTCTATGAGGAAAAAGTCAAAACTAGCCTATAGCTGTTCTGAAAAGCATCCTGCAACTTGGTAGTTAAATTATTCTTCTTCCAGCTGGTCTCTGGTCATCATTATTCTGTTCTGGAGCCACCTGGTGATTAGCGTGGTTCCCAATACCCAACATAAACTGCTGATGCCAAGTTCATTTTTCTTCTTTACTTTCAAAGAAAGAATGCTATGTCTGATCTGTCCATGTTTGTTCTTACCATGTTTATGTTTCTGACTGCCTGAGAAGCTTTGATCAATGATTTTCCATTTGTTCTCATAGTTTTTCAACTGGATGTGCTCAATGACTAGTATCCTAATATTTATTTAATGTGCTATCAAAGTGAGGGTTTCAGAGTCATCATTTCTTACTGTACTCAGTAGTGGGGAATGACTGTTGGATGGATTATTTGCTACTGAAAGGGGTTCATGGGTGATTCCATGTTTGGTGTCAAATTTGTTGATGGTTACCATCTTCTCAATGGGTAATTCAAGTAGGATGGGTAATCTATTGAGTTTCCTTTTGAGTATTTGGAGGGAAAGATTCTTCGTGGAAATCAGGTGTTTTAGATGTCATCTACTGTATTTATGTTTAGAGAAATGCTACAATTTTCAAGGATTGCGTGTAATTGATGGATGGGTTGTTGAATCTGTTGCTTGCACTTTGCATCTACACCTGGGAAACTGATATTGACAGGACATATGGGATCTGTGTTAGTGTGGAAACTAAGCACCCAGCATCTTCGGAGTCACTAGCCCTTTGTTCTTGAAAGGGTGAGCCAAAAGTTTGATGTGAGAGATTTGGGTTGTGATTGTGAAATGATCTTTTTGAAGTATACCATTGATCGTCATGAATTAAGATGATGAAATATTATTAGGAACAGGGCGTTGTAATTAAACTGTGGCTACTTGTTTAGTTTTTCTGTGCAGATGCTGTGCATCCCTCTTATCCTCTTCCAAAATGTGGGTACTTTCAGGCAGAGTTTGTTATCCTAAAATGTAAATTTGATATGCCTGACCCTAGATCCATGCACATACCCTAATCTGAGAAATGAAGGTTGTGGATAGGATAGTGCTCTGCTCGCACGTGCTCATGTACAAATTATATTCAACTCTTTGATTGTCATTCTAAAACAAACTGTTCTTTTTGTTTTTTTGCAGGTGTTCATGATGAAAATGTCCGTTCATATAATCCTAAAATTGTGCGGATTGGTCTTAAAGCTCATCATTCTGTCCAGTCAGTCTGCATGGATAACCTTGTATGTCTTGGCCTCATAACAAACACCTGTTATTGTCGCAATTCTTATTTTTGTTACTATTTATTCGCGCATGGTGTTACAATTATCCTGGTGTCCTTTATTTGGATTGCATAACGAAGAACTTTGTTGCTATTCTTGTTTTTGTTAGTACTGTTCTCCCACAATTTTGCAATATCTAGATGTCTTAAATTAGATTGCCAAACAAAGGATTTTGTGTGCATTTGAAAGAGGAAGTTACGAGGATTTCAATAGAACCTTTTGCTAATCCATTATTCCAGAACAAATTTTTGGAATGATTTAATCTAGTTACAAGATATTTTCAAATACTTGGTTGATTCAACAGATCAACCAGTGCAGTGAAACCAAAGCTAATTAATAAAGTCAACGATCTATGAAATCATAAAAGGATAGTAAGTGGGAATTATATGTTTGCCAAATATTGGGATTATTAATGTGATTAAATCAATATAATACCTTCCAATTCCTGATCATGAACTAGTAATCATTATATTTGGTTTACCTTTTCTCTTACAATTTGGTGGATGAATTATAAAAGTCTATCAATGTATGCATCTATGGTGGAACACCTATTGAATAGGAAAACAAATTGCACTTCATTGTTTATATGTCGTGTGATCTACATATCAAATAATAATCCATGAAGTTTAAGAACTCACATTTGCAAGAAAGAGGTCTATGCAAAACTTTATATTCTTGATACAGCATATCATATGCATAGTGCCTCACCTATTTCCAAGGAAAAACAAATTGCATTTCATTATTCATGTCATATGATCTACATATCATATAAGTAATCCATGAAGTTTAAGAACTCACTTTGGCAAGAAAAGGTCTATGTCAAAACTCTATATTCTTGATACAGCATATCACTGCTAGATACTTCCACTGTGTGCTATTTTGAAGGTTGATATCACTGATTTCTCCTTCAGGTGAAACAAAAACAAGGTGAATCAGCTTCTGATAAACAGAAACATAGAACTGCAGGAGGGGATACAGACAGTATCCGTGCTGCTATTCTAGAGGAATCTGTAATTGTATGTAAATCCAACTGTCTTGAAAGTGGAATCTAGCATCATGTAAACTCCCTTAGTAATTTTTCTGTATTGGCAGGTCTTTTCCACCCTCAGCTTCAGTGGTTCGGCACTTTTTAGTAAATTGAACCATGGTTTTGATGTTGTTATTATAGATGAAGCTGCCCAAGCTGTAAGTGTTCATCATCTCCTTCATTCTTGTTAGTCATATGCAGTGGGTGCCTTTAAGACTGTTATGAATTGAATTCACAAAAATTAAATGCACGGAAGCTCTCAGATTTAATGGAAATGTAAAAAGATATTCAAGTAAGTGGTGATCAGCTGGTTCAAGACTCATCTTGTGTTAGAAATGTTACTTGTGGTGTTCCTTTTTTAAACAATGATATCAAGATCAATGAGTTATTACTTGGATTTTCTTGTGAACCTTACGAACTTTTGAATTAAAGGGTGTTGAAGTAATTGTGTTAACACACAAATCATATGATGCATCTATAGCATAGACAAAATGCTAGGATGGGTAATATGTTAGGTAGATGGAAACTTATGTTGCACATGGCAATTGATATCTCAAGCATGACACCGCATTTCATGAAATTAGAGGCGTCGAAAATGAAAGGAAACGTAAGCATGAAGGTGTGGCTTGACTAGTTGACTGTAGCATTCAGGTTCATTCATTTTGATATGTGGCACCATCAATTATACTTCACATGTGGGCTGCTTTACAGTGTACATGCTAGTCCGTGCTTCTGTTGCTCAAAAGATAGCTTTTCCCAGTTTATAATCATCTTGCAATTTTATTTTTTTTTGTTAATGTTGACGTACTGAGATGCAGTTGTTACTCACTTGGGTTTGTGATATTACCCTTAAACAGATCGAACCAGCAACTCTTGTGCCATTGGTCAATGGATGCAAACAAGTATTTCTGGTATTTTTTCTGACATCACCTTTGTGATTTTAGTTTGACTTGATATCTTCATGCGTGATTCATTGTGCTATAAAATATTGCAGGTTTCTAAAATCCATACCACTATTAAGCAATTATTGGACAATTTGACAGTTCTGATAGTATCCTGTTTTTGCTTTAGAAAATAGGGAAGGGTGTTATGAATAGCTGTCAGACTCACTTAACTTTTTGTTTCAGGTTGGTGATCCAGTTCAACTCCCAGCCACTGTAATTTCTCCCACTGCTGGGAAATTTGGGTAGTGATATATTCTCTCTGTTATTGTTTCATATCATTGCATTAACATTGATAATTGGATTAAAATATTTAATCTCTCTCTCATTTTTAAAATTAAAGCTATGGCACGAGTTTGTTTGAAAGGTTTCAAAGAGCTGGTTATCCAGTAAATATGCTGAAGATGCAGTATCGTATGCATCCAGAGGTCAGTTGAGAATCTCAATAAATGCTGTGAAGAACTTAAGTTTTATGGTTATGATAACAATTGCAACATATCAGATTTTTAAAATTGAAGTTCATTATCAAACCACCACTGGAAAGAATGCTAATTAGCATCTTTTACTCAACTTTGATAAACTGAACATGTTTGGCTGGATCTGTTTTTAATGTTGTCAGAGTAATTAATATAAGCTTTAAGCCTAGCATAGTGGCATTTCTTTTTAGACTTTGACCTCATTAGTTCATGGCAAGTACTATGAAGTCTGTTATTGAGAAAATTTTTAAACTTGTGATGCTATTGTTCATCAATTGATTTAATTGTGTGAAATTTTTTCATGCACTTAATTTCGTTCAACTTAAATTTATTGCACACTAAGTTAGATATATGATTCTTCACACAATGTTTTTCTACAGTCCAATTGTTCCCTATTTCAAAAACATGTTAAGAGAAGAATCCAGTCTTTGTAGAATCTAAACCACCCAAATCGACTTGTTGACATGGTATAGGACACTATCTATCAACATGTACCAGAGGTGTTGTGTTATTCATGTAGTAATCTGTATCATAGTTTTGAATAAAGGTTGTTATATGCTGTAATGGGAGTTATTTAATGGATTCAAATAGTGGCGTTTCTTTTTTCTTTTTATTTTTTTACTGTTATTGAGGGTGTAATGGCATTTATCGGTCAAATTGTGTTATGTAACTGTAACGGTCATATGGCTGTTATTTTGAAGATAACGTCTGTTATTTTCAAAAAAGGGCCTTGATAGTTTTCAGTGTTTGACTTCCGCTTGTGCTTATTTTCAAGATGCTACACAAAAGAAGCAATTCCAACTTCTATGGATGTACTAGTAGTATGCTACGCTCATACTCAATTATCTTTTTTCTCCTCTCTCTAGGCTCATCTTTGTCTTTTAATTCAACACTCCACCATTTTCACTCAATCACAGACTTCCTTTTGATTATTTTACCGAGTCAATTCAAAAGGTGAATTATGTGCTTGTAAGAGATACACTCCTGAATACAACTAATTGAGGTCATTTTTAACTCGACTTTATTTATTTATTTTACATATTTGTGTTTGGCACATGTCTTATCATTTTAGTTTAACAGTTAAAGTATATACTTTAAAATACTTTATTTTGTATTGGTAACATGAATTTTAAGTTATAATACATTACAATTTTTTATATGATATTAAATTATTAGTTAAAATATACTTTTTTGTTTTTGATAATACATTAGAAGTGTATTATAAAAAAAAATGGAATTATTAGAAGCGTTATTATCATGTTTATTTGATAGAACTTCAAAAAATATGTGAATATTATTTTATTAAGAGTTGCTGATGCATTCATTACAACATTGTCCTCGACCATTATTTTATGCATGTGATAGGCAACAATCCACAATTACGATTTTAAAACTATGATCTGTATTCTCTTCCCTCTAATTTAATTTTTTTCGCAAGAAAAGATGTATCAGCTATCTGACTCCATTTACATGTTGCCCAACAGATAAGGAGCTTTCCTTCAAGTGAATTTTATGCCGAGGCACTGCAGGATGCAGATGATCTTGAGAGAAGGACAACACGTGATTGGCATCAGTATCACTGCTTTGGTCCGTTTTGCTTCTTTGATGTACATGAAGGGAAAGAATCTCAGCCTTCTGGAAGTGGGTCCTGGGTGAATGTTGATGAAGTTGAATTTGTGCTACTCCTGTATCATAAACTGGTGACCATGTATCCAGAGCTTAGGTCGAGCTCACAGTTTGCAATTATATCACCCTATAGACACCAAGTCAAGCTTTTGCAGGATCGATTTCGGGATGCTTTTGGGCAGGAGTCCAAAAAATTTGTGGATATTCAAACTGTTGATGGTTTCCAGGTAAATAGGTTTGTCCACTAATAAAGCTATTGATTTGGTCTCGGAATGGTCATATGTTATCATCTATTTCTAGTTTTTATTTATTTGCTAGATGGAACTGCGTAATCTTTTATCTGGCAGGCATGTTGACTATATATGTTCTCTGCAAAAAGAGAGATGTACTTTTGCAGAGATGTATCTATAGGCAACACTATGCATTCTTTTACTGGAACTTTAGAAGAGCAGTTAAAAATTCTGATCACGATATTCAGCCCTGAACTGGTAGTAACTATAATGACTCAGTGGAAGGACCAATATTTGGTCTGGTTAACCCAAATATCACTTGAAAGAAACAAATAATGAATTCTACAAAATAATACAAGACTAACTCATAAATGTGAAACACCTTCACTTGCCAGGGTCGAGAAAAGGATGTCGCAATATTCTCATGTGTTAGGTCAAATGATGATAGAAGGATTGGGTTTGTATCTGATGCCCGGCGAATGAACGTTGGTATCACTCGCGCTAAGTCTGCTGTCCTGGTAGGGTATTTGTCCGATATAGTAGTCTTGTTATTTCAAGGGATGTATTGATAAATTTCTTCGTTCACTTTCTCATACAACCTAAGCATTGATTTGTGTTTTAGGTCGTAGGGTCAGCATCAACTTTGAGGAATGATGAGCATTGGAACAACCTTGTGGAAAGTGCCGAGAAGAGAAATGTTCTATTCAAGGTGGACACCCATTTGTTTCTATTATTTTCCCTTGTTCTTTTAAATCTCTTTTCCTTTTCTCCTAGTGTTTCCTTCTTTCATTCATGTGGGTTCTTTTCCTTTTCCTTTTTTTTTTGACAGTCAACAAATTATGAAATTTGAAATATTTCTGATGGCAAAATTACTTGGGCCTGTAGGTCCAGCTAACAAAGCTAGTCTTACTCTTGTAGGTCTCGAAACCGTACTCTTCATTTTTCAGTGACTCAAATCTCAACTCCATGAAGGTGGAGAGATCACTACCAGATGGACTAGACACAGAGGACATGGAGATTAATGAGCTCATGGATGTACATCGGGAACATGCTGATGAAGAACAAGCAGAGGACAATGACTTAGAAGATGGTGAAATGGATGGAGGTGGCTATGATGAGGACTGATGTAAACTGGCTTCTTATGTTGATGGATCCACTCTATATGCTTTTAGTTTTAGCCAATTGATATTCCTGAGATCCTCTAAATGGAGGGTGCTGTAAAAAGAAACAGAAGGATGCTGATGAGTACTTTGATTGAGATGGCGACTAGCGGTGAAGATAATGTGGCAACCGCGCAAGTATTTATTCTAACCTGTCACTGGCAATTTATCCAGTGGCATGCATTCTGTCAGTCACGAGAGCTCTTTAGCAGTTATTTATGAGATGCAAGCATGTCGATTGATACCCGAGAAGAGTTATTGTTGTCTGATGCTGCTGAGTGCTGAGGAACTACATAAATGGAAAGGATAGACTTCAAAATATTGTTTCATTCCCAAGAAGGGGGGTTTTTTATTTTAGTAAAAGAAACTCTAAATATTTACATACAAATATTTGATTTCCCAACTGAAGTTGCATGACCAATCTATTCTCTGGTTTTCGTGCTATCATCCATCATGCTGTGCTCTCATTCTATCTGAGAAGGAGAAACATCACTGCTTGTGGCCCACTCAATCATCCTTCAATGGCCTGTCTTGGTGTCTACTGATTCTTCTGAACGATATCTTCTCAACAGTGCTGATAGCTGAGGTATCGTCATCAAAACTCCAATGTGTCCTTTAATTCTCATGCTTTGATTTTTATCCCATATGAAAATACGAGGAAAAAAAA
>Ga0325411_1009902_pt1 | contig 10110 bp, 3 predicted proteins | sample PopdelMetagenome_13_FD_206181 | JGI IMG/M metagenome (GOLD analysis project Ga0325411, IMG submission 206181) | Populus deltoides microbial communities from Bellville, Georgia, United States - Xylem-PdIQD-R4 | ecosystem: Host-associated > Plants > Phyllosphere > Stem > Wood/Secondary xylem...
ATTTTAAGAACTTCAATAAGAAATCTACTAAATAGTAATGTAAAATATATCTCCAAGATATGATTTATTTTTGCATCTTATATTTGTTTGATAAATTGGATAAATTTTTTATTATTATTTAGATTTTCGAATAAGTTTTTTTTATATGATAACTTTATTTTTTAAAATTAAATAAAAGATGATCGAGAGTTAATTTATGCCAGTTTGAAAATCAAATGAATTTAGCTTGAAAATTATATTAAGAATATTATAAAACTATTTATTATAGTTAATAAATTTTATCAAGTATTTGATTTGATAGGATTTTTTTTTATGGATATGGATAAACTATTCCTGAACCATATCGGTAGCTGACCATATTGACGTTACAGCAGTTCTAAATAGCCGTGGAGCCTTCGCCGGTGGAATTTCCTTCTTCAAAAGTACAAAGACATTATGAACGTACAGAAAGTACCAAAGAATATTCATATAAATATGAAAAGACCAGCAATACTTTAGTCCATAGACAATATTATGAGAAAATACCACCTGAATTATTCCCACAGTTTGTCAAAACCATGTGCTCCTGATTTCATTAAGCATTTACTATTGTATGGAAGTGTGACTTGATTTAGTATTCTTTTTAATACTTATTTAATTAGAAATTTAATTCTCCTATTTTTTATTTGTTTTTTTATAAAATATAATATTTTTAATTAAATTAAATATAAATATAAGATATATCCACTTCAGAGTATGACTAAATATAAACAAAAGAGATTTTAGGGCAGCAGACAACGTAACGCGGGCTAAAGACATGATCCCTGTTCGAGATTCTTGTATTGTAGTTGATATTCGTGCTTTTATTACATTATGCTGCAACTTGATGTGAAATTATTAACTATATATATATATATATATATATATATTTGCAATACAAGAAGAAGTGTTTCATTTGCTTACTATAAGTATACATGCACGTATATGATTAAAAAAAAACAAATTATATTTTGGGCGACAAGGTCATCTTTTCTTTTCATACCTCTATTATTATTATTATTATTATTATTATTATTATTATTATTCTTGTTGTTGTTGTTGTTCAAAGTGAAGTAGCATCAAGAAAAGTGCCAAAATTAATTATGATTAATTCCAAACAATACATCACATGCAGCTATATAAGAATATTCTAAACCAAAAACAGCTTTAATTAGAAAGCAACAAGTACTCAACACCAAGAAAAACAGGTTATTTTTCCTCCACATGCATGTCATCATTCTATTTTAAAGAGATATGGATAGGGAGAATTACACTAGCTAGGATTCAAAACATATAATCTTATGCTTCCGACTTAAGTCTAAGAATAACAAATATAATAAATATATATAGGAATCATAACTATTTAATTTTTTATTATTATTATTTATATAAAGGAAAGGGTCGAAATTACATCTTCTAAAAATAGGAGAGGAGTGTCATTCGACCCTACAACTTGCACGAATCTCTCCCGTCAATGCATCAAGTTGGCTCATCTTCAGAATTGCATCAGCAAATTTGCTCTTCCAAAGCATAGGGTTTCTCACATTAACATTCACTTGATTTTCTGTTGCTGCATCTGTCAAGAGAATTTAGTCGGATGTGAACAAGCCTCGATTTGCTAAGACATCAAGATATATAAGAAGGAGCCACTCCATCTGGAGTCCAATCTTTTCAAAGCTTTTCGTGCTTTATCAAGAGGGAAAACAGATCCAGTAAGCGGGTGTTACCAGTCAGCTGAAGAAACATCAGATCTAGTGAAAGAGAAAGTTTGCCACTATGGACTCCAACTGACCTTCATCCTCTAACAGTCCCGATTAATGATGTCCCGATTTTGCCCAGAAATCACAGCCCCAATCACACCTATTCATGATGTCCTCAAAAAAAATCTAACTACCCACGAGCAGTACTTATTTATTTATTGGATAATCGATTAATTTTTTAATTTTAACAATTTAATTTATTTTTCAAACTCAAGATAGCTAGTAGTTTATATTAGATGTTTGGTAAACTAAGATGACTAGTACTTATAAAAGATTTTTTTTTATTTTTTATGAATTTGAGGACAATTAGATGTTTAAATAATAATTTTTTTAGAAAACAAAATACAATAATATTTTTAAAAAATAAACTTTGAAAATATATATAGGTTAAAAATATTAAAAATCAATTAATAACTTGAATTGCCGTCTTTGTGTTTCAGAATCAGCAATCTAGCTTGACGCTCTTGACATGGGAGAGTCCTGGTTGGTTACATCTGCCTTTATGCTTTTTTTTCTAGAATGAGGCTCTTTATTTATAGAGGTTTGTAAGGATTCTGAAGTTTTTTTTCAATGCTACATAGCATGATTTTATTGGTTGATCTTTATTGATGAGATCTTGTATTTATAATAAGATATCTTGAATATCTGATCTCAAGTTTCAACTTTTTATTGACCAAGAAATATATGAAGACTCATTTATTTTTCATGTCATTTATTTCAATGTTATTTTATTTTTTCATGTAAAAATAAAATAAAAATAACATGGTGAAATTTGATTGGTAGATTTTTTTTTTGTTTCTACAGAGACCCCTCGAGACAAGTTCACTTTCAATTAAAAATAAGTGGGCATATCTCGAAAATATAGTTGAGAGGGTTTTATAATTTGAACATATTTTTAAACTAAAATTTGATTTGATCATACTAAATTTTCACAATACTTGTATAATTATCAAAATTAGAAATTTATGAATCAATCTTGATTAAAATTTATCAAACCATGTTGCTACCCAATTTTTTACCCATGTTTTGATAAATTTTCAGAAAAAAATCCAAAAATAACGAAAAACATTGAAAATCCAAAAAATATGTTTTTAATACATTTTCATCTTTTTTAGCTTTTTTAGCATCGTCTCAAAAGAATTTAAATTTCAAAGATATTTGGAACGCGTTCAACTTTTAACGCATTATTTTTAAAAATCATCTATTTTCCTCACTCGAGATGATGTTGATAAGAAAAATCTAAAAAAAAGAAGAAAAAATCAAAATTAAAAAAAAAAAGTTGAGGGACCAATTTTGAAAACCTAGCAATATTTTTACCTATAAATATTGGTCTTCAACACACAAGAAAAGGAGGGGGGCAATTTTAAAACACCAAAAAAAAAAATACAAAAAAAACCCTAACCCTAAAACCCATCTCTTTCCAGGAGCGGTGCCCCCCTCCCTTTCCAATCATCTTCTCCAAGCCGCCGCTCCCTTGGAAAACAAAACCAGCACCACCCACACGCCCGCCCATCTTTCTTATCCCTCTTGACAGCCATCAACACACAGCCCTCACCTCCAACATCTTCTCCCAAACACAGCCTTCTCCCCTTCACCGAACGATCGCCCTGCATTTCCTTCTCTTCCCTAAATCGGTTCTTCCCTCTCAACACAAAGCAGTCTTTCCCTCAATAATAGCCAACACTCTCTATCCTCTTCTCTCACAGCCAGCTTGTTCTCTTTCTTCATTAATAGAAGTCAGCCGCCGCTGCACCTCAACACCGCCACCGGTCTCCACCATAAGCGACCCAGACCAGCCCGAACATAGTGGCACTCACAGACCCGAATCGGTTCGCCTTCTTCCTCTAGCAGTAGTCACTGCCGTCAGCCAAGACACCCTCTCACTCTCCTCTCGACGGCCAGCCTTCTACAGCGTCGGGCCGCTCCCCTTGCTGCAGCGCCTGCCTCCTCCAGCTCCTCCTCCACAGACGCTGTCCCACATGGCTGGACCTGCAACTAGCAGAGAACAACGAAGCAGAGAAGAAGGCGAAACCAAGAACAAAGCAAATCCAAAACGGAAACAAACAGATCCGTGAACCAGAAAGAAAAAACTAAAACCAACTGCCTTGTGTATTTTTGGGCTTTTGCAGGTGACGGTGACTCTCACCACCGGCGCGGGGAGACAGAGAAGAGGAAGAGGTTCCCGATCCACCGGTTTCTGCCACCTTCATCGGTGGCGGTGCGGAATCCACGCACCGCTAGTGGCGGTGAGGCGTGGAACAACGCGCCACCACTGTTCCGGCAGCTCCAGAAGTCGGCCTGACACTGTTCTGGGTTGTTTTGGGTCATTTTTGTAATTTCTAAATTGTTTAATGTAATATTTGTTTAGTTTTGAGTTTTTGTAATTTGTATTTTGTAAATATGGAAAAAAAAAGGAAAAAGAAAAGAAAAGAAAAGAAAGAAAGAATGTAGTAAAAGTGAATGTGTGTGTTTGTATTTGTTTTATTTTTTTTTATATTTTTTATGATGAAATTACAAAGATTAAAGAAGAATTTAATATTTTGATTGGATCACGGTCAAGAATTATTAACTTATACGTAAGTTGTATTTCTAATATCCGATGAAAAAACAATTATTAAAACTTCTTTAAACACATCAAATTCGCGAAGCAGCTTACCTCAGATAGGGTGTGTTCGGGGTGCTAATACCTTCTCTAACCACAACCAGTCTCTTACCCGCGAATCTCTGACAAGACCAGTACATCCGGTTTCCTAGTAGCCTTCAATAAATTACTAGGTGGCGACTCCAACGAACCAATCAAATCAAACGACAATGAAAAAAATCGCCAGCCGATGCCGTGCGGATTTGACATGCTATAGAATGGCGACTCCACTAGGGAAGGTACTGTTTCTAACAATATTGGACTAAGCTTTGTGTATTTGATTTGTTTAAGTTTTTGCATTTTTGTCTTGTTTTATTTTTGTTTTATCCATGCATTTTTGGGTTAAAGCAAGGTTGTTGTGACAACCCTACTAATGGGTGTTGACAACCCCAAGAACAAAAATTAATGGGAAATTAGAGTCTCAAATAAAGTGATTAAGGTAAGATAAGTTTGGGTTAAGAAATTACCTTAGATAAGTTTGCACGGTTCGGGTTAACGAATAGCTATGTGAACATGAAATAATGATCTAATTTAGGTATGGGAATCTTGCATGAAATCATATAATGATGCTTGCTAGTTGATAAGAAAACATTGGAAAAGGGAATGAATGATATTAAATAATGGTCTTGTGTGGAGCAGGAGAGACATCGACTACAGGAGCCCAAGCCAGCAGAATGGGACCACAGAGAGGAACAGGTAAGTGTTTACCACCTCATCTCTTTATATTTTGAAGAATTTAATATATTCTAAAATTTTATTTGTTTATGCTGTATATTGATTTACAATAACAAAAGATGAGAAATTTGGGAGTGGAAACAAGATTAAACATGACGACTTGTGTCATGAGTGTTGCACGAGAAAACAAAAAGAATTGTATAAGGTTACTGTGCATGTTATCATAATTTTTAAAGGCAACTCGAATTGATATAAAAGCCGACCACTTGAGTAGGGGCAAGGAAAGTTAGCCAGCCATATGAAAAGCAAAGAGAAAAAAAAGGGGAAATTGTGGTTTTCTTTATTGAATATATTATAATAGGTTGTTTTTTTTATGTGAATGTGTGTGTGAATTGAATGAAATTAGCATGAAAGGAATAAGGGAACTCTGAGTTCCTTAAGGCCATGCTTTTGGCCAATTATGCATTAAAGGGGGAGGATGTTTAATTCAACATATTTAGTTTGATAACGTGTGTTTAATTGTTTTTAAATGAGGAAAAATACATGTTGAAATAGCAAGGATTGTTTTTAGAATAATATTGTTTGAAAAGTTAGTAAAATCGATAAAAATATTATATTTTGACGTTAAGAGGGAAGATTGAAATAAATAGAATACATCGGCTCTCAAAAAGATATTTTTGACACTCTTATATGGTAGGTGATCCACATCTATGATGTCTAGTTAAATTTCATGATTTAATATATTATTGATATGAAATGTGAATTAGCGAATGTCACACGTCCCCCGCGCGGCATCCGATGGTGATTTTTTGTTCGTTTGCTTGTTCTTTGGGATTCACCACTTAGTATTTAGTTGAAGGCTACTAGGAAACCTGGATATACTAGTCTTATCAAAGATTCAAGGGTAAGAGACTGGTTGTGGCTAGGAAAGGTATTAGCACTTATAGCGCACCCTACCTGAGATAAGCTGCTTCGTTATTTGATGTGATTTAAAAAATAAAATATTGACCAAATTCTAAGGCTTTAATAAATCAGTTATTAAATCCCAGAATATATGTAGAAACATGTTTTTACGTTTTCAAGGAAAATACAACATGATTTTATTTGTCCTTAAGATATTTAACCATATTCAAATTCAACACTTAATTCTTTTTGTCTTTTTTATTTTTATAATTGAATAACATAAATAAAAAAAATACAAACACACCCGCATCCTTTTTTATTATGTTTACAACATAACAAAAAAAATTCAAATAAATCAAAACACAAGAGTATCTAAATATACATATCATTTGGAAATTATAAAAAAACAAAGAAATCCTCGGAATAGTGCTGGAACAGTGGCGGCGAGTCTTCTCCACGTGCCACCGCCACTGGTGGGGCATGGGTTCACGTGCTGCCGCAAGAAAAATCTAGGCACTCAGGGGGTCTGTAACGGCTTCATCCCTTTTTCCTTTTCCTGCCGACGGTGAGGAATCCTATCACCTGCAACAAAAAAAAAAATGCACAAACAGCAATGGGTTTTAATCGTTTCCTTCCTTTAGATCGGACCATCCTCTATCTTTTTTCTTCCTCCCGGCTCGTTTCCCTCTGCTGGTGGCAGATCCGACTGTTGGCTCGGGGTCCAGATCTGCTACATGGGGTTGAACTGATGAAGAAGAGTCGGTTGATGAGGAAGGGGACGATCTGTGAGTTCACCCGTGTGTGGGTTGCCGTTGCGTTCGGACTGCTCCGAGTTGGTTTCGGTGGAGATCGTTCTGCGCTGATGATGGATTGTGGGCAACGGTGGAGCTAGCTGGAGGAAGTGAGCTAGGTCTGCTGGATCTTCAGATGGCGCTTCTGCGGAGACAATGCTGGTTTGCCCAAATGGTGGGTGGTTGGAGTGAGGGTAGATCTGTGGAAGATAGGGGAGCTCCACTGGCCTTCAGTTTTGGCGAGAGAGAAGAGACGGGGAGGCGGTGTTGTGATGGGGTTGTTCAGATGGTTGGGTTCTGTAGGGGAAGAAGAGGAAATGAGGACGATCTCGGTCTGTGGGGGAAAATAGAGAAGGCTGAGTCGTTTAAGTTTGGCCAAGGGAAGGGAAAAGCTTTCGTTGGCTAGAGGGGAGAAGGCATGTGTGGCTTTTTGGGAAAGTCCCCGCAGGGAAAGGAGAGCTCTATGGTTTTTTCACAGGGAGGGGTGGCCGACTGGTTTCGGGAGCAAAAACAATAAAAAAAAGATGGGGGCAGCGACTCCCTGTAGATGAGTTCAGTTTAGGGTTTATTTGTGTTTCCTCCCTTTTCAATTTTCCCCCCATAAGTGTTGCTAGGTTTCCAAACTGGTCCCTCAACTTTTCTTTATCTTTTCTTTTCTTTTCTTTCTGTTTTTGTAAATTTTGATTTTTCTTATTTTTTTTGTATTTTTTAAAGCGAGCAATATCAACGTCGACTTAACAAGAAAAATCAATGATAGTAAAATTAACAAGTTAAAAGTTGAACGGGTTCAAAATACCTTTGAAAATTTAAATTATTTTGAGATGACGTTGAAAATGCTAAAAATGATGCAAATATATCAAAATGCATTTTTTTGGGTTTTCATTGTTTTTTGCTATTTTTGGTTTTTTCTGAAAATTTATCAAAAACATGGGTAAAAAATTAGGTAGCAACAACGAATATTAGATATTATATGAAGGAATGAAAGTTTGCTTGAAAATATTGTGATTTCGGATAATATCCCGAATGTATATGTGTTCAAGGTGAATGGTCTTTCGTGTGAATTGTCAAGTAATGGAAGTATCGTTGACATAGAAAGTAAGATAAGTGCGATATGTGGCATGGATTAGTGTACATTTAGTGTATGTTAGGATCTCGGGTAAGGGGATCACCATGCATCGATGCCTATGGAGCATGGACTAGCATATATTTAGTGTATGTTAGGATTCTAGGTAAGGGGATTATCATGTATCGATTGGCATATATTTAATGTATGTTAGGATCCCGGGTAAGGGGATCATCATGTATCGGCTAGTATACATTTAGTGTATGCTAGGATCCCGGGTAAGGAGATCACCATGTATCGGCTAATATACATTTAGTGTATGCTAGGATCTCAGGTAAGGGGATCACCATATATCGACTAATATATATTTAGTGTATGTTAAGATCCCAGGTAAGGGGATTATCATGTATTGGCTAGCATATATTTAGTGTATGCTAGGATCCCGGGTAAGGGGATCGCTATGCATCGATGCCTACGAGGTGATGATAATACCGGTTAAATTGGTATCGATAATATGTTAGGCGGAATAGTTGTGGTTGGTCTTGTGGAATCTTGAATGAAAGTTGAAAATGGAAGATGAAATTATTCTAGTAGTTGAATGAGAAAGAGTTCCAAAGAGGAAGAAGTGAATAGAATATGAATACATATTTGCCTTTTTAAATTTTTGGATATTTGTGTTACTATACTTATGATATTCATATTTCAATAATATGTATTTTGTTTTAAGACCATCACATGCATGACATGAGTAGATCCTAGTTTTTGTTCACTTTTTGTTATCTAGTTCTAGGGAGTATATCCTTGTATTTTGAGATATTAAAACATTCATATAACTTAATTTGTATGATTGATGATTAAACTTGAATAGATGAACTTAACTCTGAAATTCAGATAATCATGCTCCATGTATGCGTGTTTATCTCATTTATTCCTCTATAATGATATTTGTTATTCAATGTATATTATAAATATTGTGGTTGTGATGAAGATGGTGTTTGTGAGATTGAGACCCAGGACGATTGGGTTGTAATTGAGTTATGAGATGTGAGATATTAGAAGTGTAAACAGGTTATATGTCGATAACTTGGGACCTCCCGGTATAGAGGAGACTCTGCCAAAATTTTAGGGAAAATTTTGGTAGACTTTTATATAAGAATTGTATAAAAAAAAAATTACCCGTATTTTTACATACCAAATTATAGGAAAGTAACTATAAATGCATATGAAAGTGTGGGGCATTACAAAAAATATATTCTTGACATCTTTACTTGGGCTGATATGACTTCCTGCAAACCTGTTGATACTCCAGTCTCTACCTTGAAAGTTACCATACTACCAGATGTTTTATTTTCTAACCCTACACAGTTTCGTCAAATCGTGAGTGCTCTTCAATATCTTACCTTCACTCAACCAAATATTTGTTTTGCTATTAACAGAGTTTGTCAGTTTATGCATGCTCCCATAGATTCTCATTGGGTCGCCATTAAACGTATTCTACACTACCTTAAAGGTATGACATCCTATGGTTTCCATATCACTTGTAGTTCTTCCTTTGCTCTACATGGTTCTATGGATGCATATTGGGCAGGTAGTATTGATGATCACAAATCGATAGGTGGTTACCTTGTCTTCTTTGGTCAGACGTTGATCTCATGGAAGTCAGGCAAGCAACGCACCGTTGCTCGCTTTTGTACTAAGACTGAATATAAAGCCTTAGTAGATGGTACTGCTGAATTTATCTGGCTTCAATATTTATTAACAGATCTACAGGTTTTGCCTGCCTCTGCTCCTACCATTTGGTGTGATAATCTTGGAGCTACTTATCTCTCAGCAAATCCTATCTTTCATGCTCATACAAAACATGTTGAAGTTGATTATTATTTTTTACGAGACTGGGTTGCGAAGAAAGAGATTCATATTCATTTTATCTTCTTTTAGGATCAACTTGCAGATATCTTTACTAAGCCGCTTTCCGCTGCTTCATTTAATGTTTTTCGTAACCAACTTCGGGTTGATCCTCCACCATCGGCTTGAGGGAGCATATTATAGAATGTGTGTGTGTGTCTGTATACATACATACATACATACATACATACATATATACAAATTATTGTATGATTATTTCAATACTATGATTCCTACAGTTACTATTATGTACTGTCTCATACATATAAGTAAGAAAGATCGACTAAAAAATAAGTTAAGTCATTCTATTATTTTCAACTAGGATATTAACATATGGGACAAGAATCACTTGAT
>Ga0325411_1009904_pt1 | contig 10109 bp, 6 predicted proteins | sample PopdelMetagenome_13_FD_206181 | JGI IMG/M metagenome (GOLD analysis project Ga0325411, IMG submission 206181) | Populus deltoides microbial communities from Bellville, Georgia, United States - Xylem-PdIQD-R4 | ecosystem: Host-associated > Plants > Phyllosphere > Stem > Wood/Secondary xylem...
TCAGGAACCATCTCAAAGGTTGCTTCCGCCCCCTCAAGATCTTCCCTCCTGCTAATTAATCATCTTCTTTAGACACCAGTCAACGCCTTGCTGCATTTAAGAATCTTCCCTCAATTTGTTTTTTTTTAAAAAAAAATTTCTTTCCATGGATGCACAAATAGCTAGGTTTTACTAGGTTTTTGTGCCCGTGCTATGTTGAGGGCTTGAAGCCTTGAACATTTTTTTTATAGGTTAAAAAAATATTTCTGAGGAATGCAAGTGTGTTTTAAGAAGTAAAAAAGAAAACACGGTGGTGATTCGGTGCAAAGACCAAAATGAATAAAAAAAATAGTATAATTTAATTAGGTGATAAAAAAACAGATTATGACAGTAAATTTGCTAATTTAAACAAAAAAAAATAAGAAAACCTATAAAAAAAAATTTGGTACCAAAATGAAAACAGTAACGAAGCTAATATTTCAACTAATTAAATGAATTAAAAAAGAAATGAAAAAAAAAAAGATACTAACATGAGCCAACCTAAGTAAGTATGTCAAATATGTAAGTCATGTCCTAAGACTAGGATAAGTCAACACAAAGAAAACAAAAAAAATCAAAATTTAAATTCAACGTAGAATGATGAAATTAAAAAAAATCAATTAAAAAAATCAAAAAAACAACTAGCAAATTGAGCAAGCCAGCCAAACTTTATAACCCAAATCATGCGAATGAGATAACATAATAGAAAACAAACAAAAAATATTAAGAAGTTCAATTCTAAACAACTCAATGTTGAAGAATGAAATGTAAAATATATTCAATTAAGAAAAACCTAAAAAAACTCAAACTAACACAAGTAACCCGTCAAACCCAAGGTCTAAGTGATGAGATCGGAATAAATAATTAAAGAGGAAATTAAAGAAAGTCCAACCTTGAGGATGAAAGTGAAAAAAAATTAATTAATTCCTAACCAATCTAACATTTGAAATTTTAAAGTGGGAGACACAAAAATCAAAGAAGAGATGGAAAAATTAAAGAAAAGATAGACAATGCTAAATTAAAAGGTTATTCGAAAAGGTAGACAATGCTAAATTGAAAGGTTATTCGCCACATGTGTCACCTCATCATGGAAATGCTACCTAGACTATTTAAGCATAGCTTTGAAAGACGGTGTTTGGTCATCCAAAAACTCCACACACGTTGCTAGAAAGATAAGAGAATATCCTACTTGCTGGCACATGCAACAAGTTTTTTATTATTAATATTTAATATTTATTAAAATATAAAAAATGCTTTATTAACCAAAATAATTAAGATGAAAATGCCTTTGAAAGATAGTTTAGCATATTTTATCTTTAAGAATAATTAAGTTATTTTATAATAAAAAAAAATTAAAAAGACTAAAAATTCCTTTGATGCAAGTTTAATTTTTTTTTCAAGTATAACAAAGTTATTTTACCTTGAAAAAAAAATCTATTTTCTCCTCGTATATTTTGAAAATCACAATTTAATCATGGTAAAAAGCAAATCTTACTCCAATGCCTAATTTAAAACTTTTATTGTTGAAGGGAAATTTTATAATTACATTATTCTAATAAAAAAAATATTTTATGTCTGTGTTTTTATTTATTTTTGTTAATTTCAACTACCTCGTAGCAATTTGTTTTGTGTTGCTTTTCTGCTGAGTACAACCCAAACAAAGCCTAAGTGGTAGGAGTCCATTCCCCTATATGCCCATTTAATAAGTGTTTGCATAAATACATAATAGTTGTGACTCATCATCTCATACAATATGTATTCCCCCAAATTTACCAACCTAACTGTGTTTGAAGCATATCTAATTAAAAAATTGCAAACTCTTAAGTCATTCATAAACAAAAAGTGATGCATCCTTATCTAATATAAATGTGGCTTTAGGCTTTATAATACGGAACTCATCAATAACTAACTTTATATTCTCATGGTCACAATATAAAGCTACATCCATTCTAACTTTTGTATTGTTTTCTGTTTCCCTTTTCATATCCATAACTGTGTTAAAAATATTGTCAAACATATTTTTTTTAATATGTTTGACATTCAATTTATGATGGATGACATGAGTTTTTTAGTAAAAAAAGCTTCTAAGAAATACTCTATTTTAACCAAGTACGAGTCACACCAAAACGATGAAACTTTTGCTTACTAGAATGAAAATTAAATACGTACTCTCATACTGCAAAACTTCATCGTACACTTCTTTACCTAACAATACCTACGCTACAACATCCATTTCAGCTTTATCTTTTAAGAAGTCCTTTTATGTCGTCAAAAAATAAAAAAAAAGCTTTACCTCCATTAATTAAGGTAAATTCCTTATTATTATTATTATTATTATCCTCATCATCATCCATAAAATATAGACGAGTTAATTTTTCATGTGTGCTCCAACCCAAAACCATCTCATATATAAAAAAAATCATTTTTAGTTCATATTAAAGTTGTCTTCATTTGAAAAATTTTATTTATATAAAAATCATATGTCAAAGCCCTAACTAACCATAATTTATTCAACTCATCAATCAATGGTAGAAGACAAATATTTTTATTTCAACCTAGGTTGTAAGGACCAGGTATACCATATATAAGAACTTGAATTTCTGCTTCACACATATCTTTGAGGTTATAAACTGTTAGTATGACCAACCAATAAAACCTCTAATGGATACATCAATTTGTACTATACATGACCTTTAACTTTTTTCTCATTGACTAAATGAATAGGTAAATGCTTTATATAGTTGAAGAAGGAGGGAAGTAAGATCATTTCAAGTTTGCAGATTGTTTTAATGATATTTTGTTCAAGCTGTCCCATATGCTGAGTATGCGACTTATTCAAATAAATATCTCTACAAAAACAATTAATCTTCGTAAGTGTATCACATATTCTTTTTTTAGCAATAAATCACTATAATTAATTGGAATGAGTGTTTGTATAAATACTGACAATCATGAATCTTCATTTCATATAATATGCATTCTATACAATATGCATTCCCTTAAATTCTCTAATCTAGCTATGTTTGAAGAATATCTATAAGGAAATCACAAACTCTTAAGTTATTCATAAACAAGAAGTTATGCATCCTTGTCTAATACAAAGGTAGCTTTGGGCTTTACAACACGGAACTCAACATTAACCTCGATGCTTTTATGGTCACAATACAAAGTTAGATCCATTCTAGATTTCGTATTGTCTCTTTTTTTTTTTCCTTTCACGTCTATGTTTGTATTAAAAATGTTATCAAATACATTCTTCTTAATATATATGACATCCAAATTATGACGGATGACATTATTTTTCTAATAAAAAAAGCTCTCAAAAAATACTTTGCTTTACCTAATTGTGAGTCACACAAAAACTATTGATTTTTTTCTTACTATAATGAAAATCAAATACAATGCTCTCATACTGCAAAACTTCATCGCGCACTTCTTTACCTGATAGTACTAATAATGCACCTTTATCTTTTAAGAAGTCATTTTTCTTGTTTTTTGAATCAATGATGACTTGACAAGAACTTCTGGTGTTAATAAAAAAAAATATTTTACCATCATTGATTAAGATAAATGCATTATTATTATTACTATCCATATAATATGGACAAACTAATTTTTCATATGTGCTCCAACCCAAAACCATCATATACATAAGAAAATTATTTATAGTCCACTTTAAAACTATCTTTATTTAAAAAATTTTGTTTCTTTGAGACACCATATGTCAAAGCCTCAACTTACCATAATTGACCCAACTCATCAATCAATGGTAGAAGACATATATCTATATTCCTACTTGGATTGTAAGGACCAAGTAGGAATAAGAACATGAATTTCCACAAAAAATTTGTTTTGTACACTGGACAATATACCAGACAAAATATATATATTTTTAGAGTTGTTTAGTTCACTTTTATAAAATATAAAAAATAATTTTTTTTCGGTTTAAGGCGGTTTAAATGAAGAAATTTTTATTGTAGTAAAAGAGATAAGACAATCTTGTTCAATAAACAAATTTACTTTAGAGTTGTTTGATGCTCTTTTATAAAGTATACAAAATAATTTTTATTCTAAAGCTGTTTAAATGAAAAAATTTCTATCATACTAAAAGAGGTAAGACAATCTTGTCTAATTTTCTACACAAGAATTCATTTAGTTGATCCAGGTCAACAAAAAATTTAAAATAATTATTATTATAATTTTAAAACTTGAATAGGAGTCAACCCAAGATAAGGCCCGGGTCATGAGTCGGGTTGACTATTGACCCATGTCAACATAAAAATACAAATTATTATTATTATATTTTTAAAACTAGACTTGATGGTCGACCAAGGACTAGGCTTGGGTCATGGATCGGGTTGATCATTAACCCGAGCTAACGTAAAGATAAAAATAGTTATTATTATAATTTTAAAACCCGATTGTTAGGTTCCAGTCACATATCGGGTTGACCATTGACCTGAGTTAACATAAGTATAAAAGTAGTTATTATTATTAGTTTTAAAACTCAATTCGGAGATCAGTTAGAGGCCAAGCCTGGGTTATGGGTCGAGTTGATCATTGACCCTAATCAACTTAAAGATAAAAATAATTATTATCATAGTTTTTAAACTCGACTCGGGAGTCAACCTGAGGCCTAGTCTGAGTCACGGATCAAGTTGACCATTAACTCGGGTCAATGTAAGGATAAAAGTAGTTATTATGATATTTTAAAAACATGACTCAGGGGTTGACCCGAGGCTAGGTTAGGATCACTAATCAGGTTGACCATTGACTCATGTTACTGTAAAAATAAAAATGATTATTACCATAGTTTTAAAACCATACTTGAAAGTCGACTCAGCGCTAGGCCCAGGTCATAGGCCAGTTTGACCATTGACCTAGGTTAATATAAGGATAAAAATAGTTATTATCATAATTTTAAAACCCTACTCAGGGGTTGACTCGAGACAAGACTTGGGTCATGGGTCGGGTTGACCATTGACCTGAGTCAACGTTAAGATAAAAACAGTGATTAGCATAGTTTTAAAACTCAACTAAGAAGTCGACCCAGGGCAAAGGCCAAGTCATGGTTCCGATAGTCAATTAAGGTTGACCCAAATTAAAAAAAAACAAATCAAAGAAGTCTTGTTATGAACAATATATATCAATGATTGTTTTACCTATGTTTTATCTCGGATTGACCAGGTGAGGTCAGATTAATCGAGTCTGACAAGATAGTCAATTAGGACAAAGGCCAAGTCACTCTTTTATTTTTTCTTAAACCCGGATCAATCCAAACCTCAAATTAACCGAGTCTCGTCTAGTATCTACCAAACACAAAATAAAATAAATTGTTCAGTTGAAAGCAGCACAACAAATACAAGACAAGATAGCTATTTATCTAATCATGTCCAATTCAATCCAATCAACATTATCCAACATACTAAATAGTAGTACATTAAGAACAAAACACAAGAAGAAACTCACAAAATATGAGAATGCAATTAGTCAAGAGAGACAAACTAATTGTTCAATATAAAAGATTAACAACAAAATACCTCGTGGTGACCCTGAGCTGCAGTAATGGAGTGGAGAATTTCGAACACCAAGTGTTGAGTACCTTGCAAGCCTTGGGTTGTATTCTAGTAAGGCCTTGGCCTCTTAATATCCCCATCTCTTGTAGTCGAAACCAAACGTTCTTCAGAGGCAGAACAACAAAATGAATTGCCCAGAGATTTCATGAGAAAACAAAGGAAAAATTACGCAAACTGAGAGAAATTTTAAACTCGCATGAAGATGCCATAAGCATCTCAAAAACCTGTTTATTTTCCTCTATTTTCTCTGCGAACAAACAGAAACAAAATATGACCAGAATTCACAAAATCATCAACTTCTTTAACTGACCAAACTGCACATTAATTGAAGAAATAATAGTACAAAAGATTAAAAATTTAGGGTTTCCATAAGTTTTAATTTGGGTTTTCCTTAGGGATTTTTTTTTTAAAAAAAATGACTAGTTGCTTCAAAAAAACAAGAGATTTCAACAACTTGATATTAAAAAAAAATTAAAAAACCAAATTAAATTTGATTTGGGTTCAGATTATTGAGAGGGGAGAGAAATTGTGTTTGAAAAGAGAGAAATATTGTATTTGATCAGAGAGATCTTGTGTAATTAGTGTTTCCGGTATAATATACATTAGGGTAATTTAATTATTTTTTTATTTTTTATTTTTGTTAACCACCTTAAATTGTATGATTTATTAAATGATCAACTATCTAAAAAATATAAGGGTGTGTCCTAATTAAAATTTAAATAAAAAAACCTCAAACTAAAAAATGCACAAAAAAGGAGGGTTTGACTAAAAATGTAAAAGAAAAATACCAAAATAAAAAAAGAGACGAGGTATGGCTGGCAAGAAAACCAATCCCAGGCTTGTGCAAATGTTTTTAGCACTACTATGATGATTGAAAAATTAATATTTAACATTTTAAACATTAAAAATCCAATTTTCATTCAATTTTCAATTGAAAACATCTAAAAACACTCTAGGTGCTTTGAAAAATCTATTTGTGTCTTAAACTTAGAAAAAATTGGTTCTAAAATGCAAAACCAACCCAAATTCAAAAAAGTTCTCAAGTCTGGATATATTCACTCAGACAAGATGAAAATAAAAAAACACTCTAATGAACTCATTGAATGAAACCCGTTGAAATCAAAATTGACCTTTTTAATAACTCAAATTAGTGACAACAAATATATATATTTTTAAGCTAGAATCCAGCAACTTTCTCTTTTATCTCTCAAACCAGCGATTAAAAAACAAGAAAATGAAGTTTTAGACCTAAATGAAACTTTCAAAAACTAAAAGGATTATAATAGAAGACAAATAAAAATAAGGGGATAGAACAGAATTTTGTCGTGTTAGTTTTAGACTGCCCATGTCAATTTTCCACTTCTTATAATTTGATCCTATATCTTTTAATTGTGTTTTTTTATAACAAATCATAAGAAATCCATTACTAATTTGATAAAAAAAAAATAAAAAAGAAAAAGATGCAATTAAAAAAAAAATCCGAGAATGAAAAACAAAACACAGGATTCTCGTTACTTTCCCCCAAATATCTTAGTTTATTGTATAATTAACTATTCAATGCATGCCATGTCTCATCCCTATAAAACTATGATAGTATTATTAAGCTTTAAACTACAAATAGAACTTTGTATTTTGTAGCAATGTACGTCCTTCCCAGCCCCATCCAATTTTTCTTTCGGTGTTCAAGTTTAATCATTTATTAGATGATATTCATGGCGGTTAAATGTAGTTGCAGTTGTTTTTTAAAGTATTTTTTACTTAGAAATATATTAAAATAATATTTTTTTATTTTTTAAAAACCAATTTTAAAATCAGCGCACCAAAATGATCTAAAAACATTAAAAAATATTAATTTAAAGCAAATAAAAAAATAAAAAAATTTTAAATTTTTTTAAAAATACTTTTAAAACACAAAAATAAATAGGATCGGACCGATAATTTAGGTTTAATTATTAACATTTAATAATTGAAAATCCATCTCTGTATATTTATTTCATACCTAATAACTAGGCTCATGTATAGCTGATGAACTCAACTAATAAAATTGAATGCTGTTCTTATCAGTCTGGAATTTGAAGGCTCTGGCTGTGTTAGAAATTTAAGGCTTGGTCGCACTGAACATGACATATCACACCTCATTGAATTAATTGTTCTACACAATAAATATTATCATGATCCTTCTTTTATTATTATTATTTTTGAGTTCGAGAAAAAAAAAAAAAAAAACCCAACGACTTTTGGGTTTGTATAGTGTCCACTCATCCTTTTTTTTGGTTTTAAAACGATAATTTTAAAGTGAAAATAAAAGTTTTATACCGTGATTAATAATTCGGTTGAAATCATGTTTTTAAATATTCAAAAAATATATTTTTTTTTGTTTAAAAATATTTTTTTATATTTTTAGATTATTTTGATTTACTGATATAAAAAATAATTTTTTAAAAATAAAAAATATATTATTTTGATATATTTTTAAATAAAAAGTATTTTAAACCGCAATAACTATCATACTCTCAGATAACTTTTAGGTTTTAAACTGATAATTTTAAAGTACAAATAAAATTTTTATACCAGTTTAATAATTTGGTTAAAATCACATTTCTTCTATATTTTAAAAAAATTATTTAAAATTATTTTTATATATATATTTAGATTGTTTTGATTTGCTGATATAAAAAATAATTTTTTAAAAATAAAAATTATTATTTTAAAATATTTTAAAATAAAAAATATTTTAAAATGTAAGAATATCCCATTTCCAAACATTACGGACACTGTCGCAATCCTAATGTTTTTTTTTTTTGTTTTTTTTTTGCACATTTTGTTGTCCTACGTAATTGTTTGTTTCTTTTTTCCCTCTTAAAAGCCATGGTTTCTGGACACTGATTTGAAAAAGAACTTGAATTACTAGATTATAGGATTAATCATTGAGCTAACAGAACAATTTAATTATTTTTATTAAAATAATATTTTTTTTTTATTTTTTTCAGTGTTTAAAAAGTCCAGAAAACTTAACCGATTTAATTAAATCTAATAAGTAAAGTATTTTTAGTTTAATTTAAAACTTTACCAAATCAAACTTTGATTTTCTAATCCTATGAAGAAGTTTAAGCACAGACTCCAATATTCATGCCTCGTTTATGCTAGCAAACAAAGCCAATATTCAATGAGGATACGATAAGCAGATCTGATTTTTTTATTATTATTAATTTGAATATTTAAATTAATTTGTGTATATTTCAATTAATTTTATGGATTCTGAAATTAATAACAATTAAATATCTAATAGCTTTAAAATTTTATAAAACTCAAACTAATAACTTATAAAATAAAAATAGAATTTGTCAATCTCATCAAGTGCTTGGTAATTTTAAAGAATAGGCAAATTAACATATCTTTTTTTTTAATGAAATCATGCATTTTAAAATGTTATGTTTTAAATCTGTAATATTTAATTGACGTTATATTTGTAAAATGTGATATGTAATTGATAACACGTTTCAGAACTGAGACACCAATTAAATATCACGTTTTATAAATGCGATATCAATTAAATTTCAATAATCATCCCAATTATTCCACTAAAATCCAGCTGCAAAATACCTTAAATTTCGAACATATAAATGATTTTTAAAGTAAGAATTTTCTAATTTAAACAAAACTAGAACAACCGTCATTTTTTCATCTTTGTACGGAGTTCACATGACCTGTTGAAGGTAAATATCTTAAATATTAAACAATTATAATTCAATGAAGTTAATTTTTTTTTTAACAAATGGTTAAAAAAAATACTTGAATAGGTTATTGTCTATCTAGCTTGCTCTAATAAAGTGACAACACATGTATTGGATTATTATAAAATATTCTACTAGCATACCACCTAACATTACAAATATGTTAGTTTAATTGCATTCTTAAAGTTACAACTAGACAATATAAATGCATATAATTGTAAAATAACATTGCATTGCATGCATCTTAATGGGAGTTGAAGTTTAACTCCTATAGTCTAGACAATTATAAGTGACAATCTATGAATTTAGGATCGATCCATATGGAGATGCTCTCAGGACTATAATAGTTATAAAAAAATGAGTTTTTTTTTTTTTCATGTTAACAACAAACATTTAAAATGTAATAAAAAGTCCAAGTAAAACTGCAACGTCCTATAGTCATCTCCCCATGCCTTAGATGAAATACGTGTCTCACATATTCATTGCTCAATCAATGCATGGATCAAGCCGTGGTTAAGCAATATGCTCTAGACAACTAATGTATAAAAAACCAATATGAAACAAATTTGGTTGAACCCGCTCATATAGTTTTATTAATTTATATGTCCAATAATAAATCGTAACCTCATCCTACATAATAATTTAAAATATAAATACATAAATATATAATACCTTTAATGTTATGTAATTAAAATATTTATTAAATATAAATACACTTACAATCCCAGGAAAAAAAATCTTACAATCAACCACATGACATAAGTGTTAGCAAGCCCAATAG
>Ga0325411_1009905_pt1 | contig 10108 bp, 6 predicted proteins | sample PopdelMetagenome_13_FD_206181 | JGI IMG/M metagenome (GOLD analysis project Ga0325411, IMG submission 206181) | Populus deltoides microbial communities from Bellville, Georgia, United States - Xylem-PdIQD-R4 | ecosystem: Host-associated > Plants > Phyllosphere > Stem > Wood/Secondary xylem...
ATCGATCATGGATAATTTATTTATTTATTTATTTTGTATTAATTTTTATTGCAACATTTTCATAGATCCCATATTAATCAGTACAATTTTTTTATTATTAGTGGACTTTATTAAACATATAAATCAGAACTAATCTTTTAACATTATAATAATAATAATAATAATAATGTAAAGGATAAAATGATGATTCACACAAGCACAAACACAAAGAAAAGTTTCTGGAAATCCTCTATTGTTAATTAAATAAATTACAATAAGAGAAGTAACTTTTTCTTGTAAATATCTTTTATGGAACTTCAACTACATGTGGAAAATATAGTTACGGAAATTCAAGTGGTCTAGAAGCTTAATCATTTTATCCATCATCTGAATTCCATGCCGATAATCATTGTTTTTGTCTGATAAACGACGGAGCAACCACTCTTAACTGCAGTATTTTTTTTAATTTACTAGCCAGCATTCGGCGTCATGCCCCTTATCTCTTGTTATTTTAAATCTTATTTAGCAACACATGGCCATTGGGTTTTCTATTTACTTCCTCGAGCATTTGGTGTCACGTGTGGTTGTTGTTAGAGAGTCTAACCCCTCGTAGTTCTTTTAAAACTCAAACATAGTTCTTTTAAAACTCAAACAACCTAGCTAATGTTTTCGTCATATCTAAGGTGAATCAAATTTTAATAAAAAAAAAAAAAATTGATCTAGGTTACTAGTTAAAACTCAATTAAGATTTGTTAATTTTTTTTATTTTTTTAAATGATATCAATTTTATTTTTAATTAATTAAAAGAAATTGAGTTGATCTAGGTTAGCTCGAGTCAACTCACTTAACTCATAATCTGGAACTTACTTTGAATCGACTTCCGAATTAGGTTTAAGAACTATACCTCTTATATACAAATAAAATAGAACTTACTAAAAAATAACTCAATATAAAAAAGTATTGATGTTACTTGGTTTGCCTTTTCTTTTTCAGACTTTCTTTTTTTTATTTTTTATAGATATAACTAGAAATTTTATAGTGTTCATAAAATAATTAATGACGTTTTATTAATTACTTCATAGGTCCACTTTAAAAAAGAGAAAAATATAAAGTGAAGAAAAAATAAAATTCATGATTCACAAAAAATAATACGAATATTTTCACTTAGGATTTCTCCCTACTTTTCTTTAAAGTGGGATAATTAATAAAAAATCACTAATAAAATTTCTTCTATATATAACCATTAAACATACTTAAAAAAGTTTATAACAATTTCATCCCTAATATATACATGAGGATTCAAGCTACTGCTATTATATTAACAATAAAAACCTTGAGGTTATTTTAGCCAACTTTTCAAATCCCTAAATTCAAGGGAAGAAAAGGGATTGAATAGAAAAGAATAATCAATTATTTGAAACAAATCTGATTTTGCTAATAAAATCCGATCAATTGAAGCTAAAGTTCAATGACTCTTTTTAAAAAAGGAAAAAAATAAGTAATTCATGAGATTTAAACTCAAAATTAAAATCTTTTGAATTCCAAACTTATACAGTTTACCATTACTTTATAAAATATTAAATAATCATCTTAATTTAAAATTTAAAAATATTAATAATATTTCAAAAATGATTTTATATTGTTTTTTAATATTTTGATATAAAAATTATTTCTTATGCTTAAATTTATTTATTTATTTATTTGTCCCTGTTTGTTTAATATGATTATAACATACTCCTTACTATTTAAAAACCTAAAAAATTAATTCGTTTAACTCTTTTTGATTGTTATCTTGCTGTGACGTTTTTGCTGGATGAGTGTCGTGAATGTAAAGACTCTACGCGGTAACAATTAAAACATGGTGTGTAAGATGCAAGGTCGCTTTTCACTTCATTGCCAACATTATAGTCTTTGAAAAATTTAAAGTGTACCAGCAATGATTGATAGCTCCTTCAATCAAGAAAGTGGAAACAACTCCTTTTGTTAGGGTAGAGGGAGAGAGAGAGGGAGAGAGAGAGAGAGAGGGGGAGAGAGAGAGAGAGAGAGAGAGAGAGAGAGAGAGAGAGAGAGAGAGAGAGAGAGAGAGAGTCATCCCCATAGTTATAAAGAAATTTCTTGAATATGTTTTAGACAAAGCAATTGATAGTTATGTATAATTAAAGAACTAATTTAATTCAAGAATAGAAGCTACTGGACAATTAAAGCTCTTAAAATGTTTTTTATATTAACATCCATCACTAAAAAAAAAGAAAAAAAAAATTGATCCTGACCATTTCTTCATAGTATCCTTAATACCATACTAAAAATGATTCCAAATCAAAACTTAAACCTTCAATTCGGGCCTCATTATAATATTTTCTATTATTATTCACCATATTAATTAATAACCTGACGACGGGGGTTTCCAGGACGATGCATATGTTTTCCACGTCAAAGATGCAAAATGAAAGGCCTCGAGAAACTTGCTGAAGTTTGCTTAAGCAATCAATCTCAATTCGTGTGATAGCGTGGTTAGCATTTTTCTCCCCAGTAACCCTTACAAAAACGTTGTTAGCATGTTTGTAGCAATGCATAACGTTAAATGACCTTTTCGTCAAACAGTTTTCGAGTTTGCAATAACGCGACCTTAGCTGACTCACGACACGCATGTGATTTGATTCTGTCTCTATTTTTCTCTCCTAACTTTTGGTCTCTTCTGGAAAACACGGACGACGCGATTTTGTGGAAGAACTCAAAGAAAAAGGGTTAGTTTACTCTTTAAGTACCAGTAGCTAACATAAACCTTCTTGTTTGTGTTTATATTTTTTTCACTTTCTAGTGATCTCCTCCCATCTATGAATTATTCCAGGAAGCTTTATAAGTATCAGTATAAACACTGATGCCTCAGGTTATACCCCTGGGTACAGCTTATATCCCAGTGCAAACTCAAAGCCATAATAGACTCACGGGTCATTAATTGATTTGGGTCAATGAGAGTCTAGATGGCTCAACAAGTCCATGAATCTTACCATTAAATTAGACATGGGTGTCTATAGAACCCAATTGACACGGTTTCAAAACATGTTTGTTTATTGTTTATTTTGATCAAATCAGTTTGTTTATGTTATATTGGGGTTATTAATTTAGAAGTCAAATAAGTATCTTTATTAATTTTCGCTTCTATTTTATTTCGCGTCTTTGTTTCATTCATAATTCGTAGGAATTTGTATTACTACTCGTGAAATTATAATCGTAGTTTTATTTTACTTGTTTTCAGTAAATTTATTGATTCTAGAGTTTATATTCATAATTAAATTGTGTTGTAAAAGCATCTGACCTTGATTGGTTACATTGAATAAAATATTTTGGTATATAAAAAAAGTGTTGTATATTCAGCAATGAAGAGGGGACGAAGGAGGGTTCCAGATTATGAATGGAAAAAACTAGGGCATGTTTGGTGTAGGGGTTTTAGAATGCGAAGCTAATAAGTGTAGAATATTATTTTATAACATTCATACTTCAATGGAAAATGAGGAACAACGCTGCAAGCATGGAAAACAAAAGATAGTAGCTATGGTTATTATTAAAAAATACGTGTGTAAGTTGTTAGTAAGGCGTCCTTATTTGAAATCCTTATCAGCCGCTATGTCCATACAGTGTTGTTGGGGGCAAGTGTTAGTAAGAAGGGAATTCTAAAAGCTTAAACAACATGCCTATGAAACAACCATTATTCCTATTAAAGATTCGATGACTAATCTTCTTGAAGAGAGAGGGAATGATATGGTTCAACCATGGATTTATCATAAAGGTCTTTGATTTTGTGCTTGGGTTTGATTGGGAGGCTATTCGACCAATATTGCATTTTCCTTGGAATTTAGCTTGTGTTTTATTCGGCCATGATGGGTTTTTTTTATGGGATAGTTATAGCCAACCTTGGTTAATTTGTATATAATAATAGGCTCAGTCCAATCCTTTTTATGGTTCATTTAGTCAAATCAAGTCAGCCCATGTATGAGTCTGATTGGGGCAGTAAAGTAGGCTTGTTGGGAGCTCATATTAGGTCTGATTCATGTTATATTAATAAGTATAAGTTTGGGTCATATGGGGTCTAAAGTTAGCCTAGGATAATTAAGATGGTGGTATCCTTTTCTTACAAGGATCAACAAAATAGTCTCCTAAAATTGAAAAGGAAATTCATTCATTATTGTTCATATTATTTAGGAAAATATTTAGCAACAAAGAATAAGTTTTCTAGTCATGCAAGGAAACTAAATGGGCTGTTAGATTTGAATCCTAGATTTGGAGGAATTATATAATATTAAATATTTGATTCTCCTAGTCAAGGAAAGAAAGTGATAGGCAGTTACAAGGAGAATTGATTTCGAAGATTATTTTCCATGTTCTAAAGGGAAATTTTAGTCCTACAAGGAAAGAAAATTTCAATAATTAAATTTCTATTCAGATCAGATTTTCTAGCATCTAAAAGACTTTAAAAGTTGGCCAGGTAGTCCTATAGTATTTAGGAAGGGGGATCTCGGTCAAGAGTTGTTTAAGTTAAGGAATTGAAATATTTTATCTTGTTTTTCTTTATATTATATGCGGCATCAACAAGCTATTATCCAGATTTGTTGTTTTCATTATTATTTCAATGTTTGAGCTTAATTAATACTTTGAATTTCAGCTAAGATTCAAGACTTATTTGGATTAGAGTTTGAGTTTACTAGTAAAGGTTTTGGGTCAGTTTTTGTAAATGGATCAATTCAGCCTATAAGGGTAGATCCATTAGGGTTAATTTATCATAACTATTTAAACACATGTTAAGCCTAAATTTCAGCACCTTTAATGAATAATACTTCTAAACTTTTTAGTTTAACGTGTGAGAGAGATCCTTGCATCTTGTGGTTCTTGAACAAACTGAATCTAACTTATCAAAGATTAACTCGTTTCATAACATCTTTCGATTTCATTTCAATAGTGTTGGTGTCTTAAGACATGCTTTCATTGTATCACACTCATATCGGACCTCTATTGACTTTTTGGAATCAGATCTCAATTTTGATTATAGCTTACATGGCCATATGATCATAAGGTTCACATCACCAATATAACAACACTCCTATATAGGAGGCTTAATAAGATCTCATGGATAAACTAAGCCTTGGACGAGCCTGATTCACCTAAGACCGGCTACTATACTCGAAGAGGCTAATTCACCTGAGACTAGCTACTATACTCAAATGCACTACTATCTAGTCAAACTTGGTGTGCTTGCAGCTAATTACAGTGAAAAAAATATAAATGCATTAAATGAAGGCACACCCTTTAGCCATGTGTCCCCTATATATATATTAATCTTGTTATCATCATTAATAGTACACAATCTACAAAACTCATAACTATGACAACCTTTATAGTTACTCGTTATCACTCTAGATCTTTATCCTCAAATAGCCTAAAGCCATAAAAGATGAGAACATTGAATATCTTACCCTTACACAGAGATATCCATATAGGTTTAAAGCTATAAACATAGTCTTGAACCCCCTAATATAAGTCTTTTTATACTAGAAGGAGAAAAATAGCTTCATCTTTGCAACTACACACCCTCACAAGGCTCTTATCTTATACTTAAGTTAACTTAGGCATCAGAGGGTTTTTAAACCTTTCAATGAATTTTCTCTACAGGTGATCAAGTTATCCAAACCAGACCTTCTACATTTTTTAGTTTATATCAACCTTGGAAAGACCATAAACTTTGAGATGTTTTTAGCAACCCTATCAAGCATTAAATTACCCTTACAAGCAATTCCATCACACCAACCTTTTACTATATGCATTGTATAAAATATCTTGTTAGTATATTGGTTTTTGGAGGTTATTTTCGCATGGTGTGTAATGCTTTCAAGCTTATGAGAGAAGCTTGGTACACCTCTTATATTCATTGTATAAAATTGGTCAATTAACCATTTGTTTTATCTTATATTCCTCATGTGTAACATATAGAGCATCATATTCTTTTCCTTTAAATATATGACGTCCTTGTTGCACTATAATTTGTTGGCTTTCTTAAAAGCACATAAACATAACATAAATAATAATTTAAAATTTTTTTTGGAGTCCCAAGAATCTTGTTAGATAATTTAAAGGCATTAAAGGTTTATACAAAGATTACTTGAATATCATATCTTCTTTCTAATGTTTTATCAATTTATTTAAGGTTGAGTTTCACGAACCATAAATTGTCCAAATATTCAGTCTCTAACAGTAATCCACACAAACTATTAGTGATAAATCTTTTAAAACCCTTTTTAAAAAAATAATGATTGATATGCCTTGAATGTTAGCTCTTTATTTTTGTTTTAAGTGTTTCTCTGTACGTATGTTTTTTAACCTACGTAGTTTTTCTCTCTACATAAAAATATAAGACATACCATTTTATTTATAAAAAATTTCTAATAACTTTATAAATGACAATATCAATTTTCCTCATGAATAATATCACGTATATTATTTCAAAATAATTTTATAAATTTATTCAATAAAGTCCATACTTGTTTTTTTTATACGTCTAGAATTGTAATCCTTGCATTAATTACATTCATTTTATAATTTCTAAAATATATCTTTAATCAAGTCATACTTAATTAATCATCTCAATTTAATTTCTGACTAATGGTTCTTATTGTGTGTGACTCATGACCCATTAGATTCCTAATATAGTTAACCGAATATAAATTATAATCCTAATCAAAATAGGATTAAACAAATTAAATAATTTAATTTATTATGAATTCAACAATTGAATTTTTATATTTAAAGATCAAGTGCACCATCTAACAATTTGTCATGATCCTTAAATATTAGAAAAGCATTGTAAGCAGTATTTTCCTTTCATCAAGAATGTTTTGATTTTGACACTATAGCATGAAATGTATATGGTATGTCAAATCATGTTCATTCTTAATACTTCCAGTCATTAAATATTTGAATAAAATTTAAAACTTTTTTTAAATCTCATTCAAATAACTTTATATAATTCATGTTATATATAATGTCTACCCGTTTATTATCTTCTATTATCACAACATATAGTCAAAATCAAAGCATATCATTCCGACATAAGATAACTTGGCAATCTTAAGTCTAAAAATCACTTGCATAACTATCATGTGAGCTTTTCTATAGACACAAGTGATCTCTTCATATGGAGTTATCATGCTGGTCAATTTAGTATATATGTCATTTAACAAACACTTATATATTAGTTCTAGATATCCTTAATATCCCGGTTTATGAGAATATCTATTTTCTTTCATAAAAAAAGAATATAATATTTATCAGTCTCAACAACTCAAATTTATAGAGTATTTAAGAACAATGCTTAATGTAATAGAAACCTCATAATTATAATCACTTTGTAATTTTCTTTACAAAATATTTGTGTTCTAAGAACTTTATCTTTACTCTAGTTTATTACTCAAACATTAGGATCATTAATCTAAGATAAATGAATATTAAAGATAAAAAAACATTATTAATTATAAATATATTTTACATGAATAAAGTTAATGCTACATGTAACCAATCAATTGGCTACAAGGTACATACACTAACAATATCTCACTTGTACTTAATTCAATCGCTTATGTATCTAATATCATACCCCTTCATATAGTGATCATGTTTTTACTGGGACAATATGTTAGTGAGAGGATATGTAAGATTCTCTTCATTAGATACTCGTTCAATCTTTATATTTGTTATTTTTATGATTTCTCTAACCAAATAAAATCACTCAAGAACTTATTTAGATAATTGATGAGACCTTAATTCTTTTGTTTATGCATTGACTTCATTGTTATCAAAGTACAAGGCTACTGGATTAACAATACAAGGAATTACATCTAGTCCATTGATAAGTTTCTTGATACAAACAACCTTTTTTATCACCTTATACGCAAAGATGTATTTGGCTTCATTTGTAAATTATGTTGTGGTCTTTTATTTAAAACTCTTCTAACTTATAACACCATCATTTAGAGTAAAACATATCTTGACTGAAATTTGTTATTGTCAATATATGATTAAAAACTAGCATCTAAATAACCATAAACTATAATTTCATCATTCATAGATGAAAAAGATATTTTTCATTCTTCTTAAGTAGTTAAGAATGTTTTTAACTATTTTCTAGTGACCCTCACCTGGATTAGATTGATATCTACTCGTTATGATCAAAGCATAAGATACATATGGTCTTGTACATAGCATCATATATATTATGGATTTTATAATCGAAGCATAAGAAGTTTTTTCCATCATATATCTCTCAATTTTTGTCTTAAGACACATGTATTTGAAGAGAAGTATCCCATGTGAAGTAGGTAAGTATCCTCTTTTAAATTCTTCCATGCTAATTTATTTTAACATCTTATCTATATACGTAAATTAAGATAATGCAAGCAATTTTTAGACCTATCTTTATAGATTTTTTTTCCAGTTTATAGGTTGTTTCTCTCATATCTTCCATAAAAAATTCTTGAATAACTAGATCTTTACTGATTAGAATAAATGAATATCGTTTTGTATCAATAATATATCATCTACTTGTAATATTAGAAAAATGACTCAACTCTCACTAACCCTTTTATAAACACATGGTGCATCCATATTTTTTTTATGAAATTAATCTATTTGATTATCTCATCAAAATAGATATTCCAACTCCTTGAAGCTTGGTTAAGTCTATAAATGGATTTCTATAGCTTGTATACTTTGTTAAGAAATTTATTAAATTCAAAACCTTCATGTTGTATCATATACACATCTTCGTGAAGATTCTCATTTAAAAATACAGTTTTTGACATCTATTTGTTAAATCTCATAATCATAGTATACATCTATAGTAAGCAAAATCTTTATAGATTTTAATATAACCACCAATGAGAAAGTTTTATCAAATTTAACCTCTTATCTTTGTTTTTAACATCTGACAACTAATGTAGCTTTGTACATACATTTCCATCCTTGTCATTCTCTTTTTTACAAACCAACTTATATCGCATTGGTTTTATCATATCAGATGGATCAACCAAGGTCTATACTTGGTTAGTGTACATGGAATCCATCTAAGATTTTATGGCCTCAAGTCATTTCTCAGAATTAATATTAGATACTTCTTTCATGTAGTTAGTAGGCTCATCAAGTATGTGCAACTCATTATTGTTTGCTTCCATGAGAAGTCCATATTTTATTGGTGCATGACGTGTCCTACTTGATCTATAAGTTATTGTGTTTCTTTAGCTTCAGGCTAAACATTGAATGTTATGGATTTAGGCTCAAGTTCTAATTGGATATTAGTTTATGGTTCTTGAGTTTCTTAAAGTTCTATTTTCCTTTCACTGCTCGTTTCAAGAACAAATTCTTTCTCTATAAAAGTAACATCTTTTGAGACATACATTTTTTGCTAAACAAGATGGTAAAAATAATATCCAATAATTTTTTTTGGATATTCAATAAACATATATTTATCTAATTTAGCTCCTAACTTTTCAGATACAATGCGCTTTACATAAATATCATATCCTCAAATCTTGAAGTATAATAAGTTTAGTATCCTACCTTTCCATGTCTCATATGGAGTTTTATCAATAGATTTTATTAAAACTCTATTCAAAAGGTAAGCAATAGTTTATAGGGCATAACCCTAGAAAGAATATGAAAGGTTTAAATAGATCATTATGGACCATATCATATCCAATAGGGTGTGATTTCTCCTTTCAAAAACTGTATTATATTATAGTGTTGTAGGAGGAATCAATTGTTAGAGAATATCATTCTCTTTTATATAATTTTTACTCAATTATATATCACCTCGATTCGATCAGAATGTCTTGATACTTATTTCAGTTTTATTTCAACTTTATTTGCAAATTCCTTGAACCTTTCAAATGATTCAAACTTTCAATAAATACATATAATCATATCCAATATAATTATCAATGAATATAATTAAATACATACATTCATATATAACATGAATTGCTATTTGTCCATATACATTTACATGTATTAGATATAACAATTCATATTAGATCTTTTACTGTTTCTAGTAAAAAGTGTTTTGGTTTTTTATTTTAATAAACAAACT
>Ga0325411_1009906_pt1 | contig 10108 bp, 7 predicted proteins | sample PopdelMetagenome_13_FD_206181 | JGI IMG/M metagenome (GOLD analysis project Ga0325411, IMG submission 206181) | Populus deltoides microbial communities from Bellville, Georgia, United States - Xylem-PdIQD-R4 | ecosystem: Host-associated > Plants > Phyllosphere > Stem > Wood/Secondary xylem...
TAAATTAAGCAAACATTTAACATTTGGAAAGACTACATATTTTATTTTTTGTATCTTGTGTTAATGAAGTTCTCTGGAGATTGTTTATGCACTCATAAATTATGTTTTTTAATCCAATTATAGGTAATCGAAAGCCACATATCCACACTATAATTAAAAGATTTTGAGAATTACCTTTTCATAAGCCTAACCTCAATATTAATGTACTATATAGGAAATATACTATATAGAAAATATTGTAGCCATACTTTTGTGTTGTAACCTCACCATTACTATTGTATATTGCCCTACACGAAATATACTATATAGAAAATATTATAGCCATACTTTTGTGTTGTAACCTCACCATTACTATTGTATATTGCCCTACACGTATATATACAAAAGGTTGGCTAACCAATAGGTTAAGCCTCCCAGTTATTCTCAACTTGGTATCAAAGCTTTCTGCTGTCAGAACTCTCCTTCTCCTCTTCCTTCTTGCAGCCAGCATCCTTTCTTCTTCTTCTAAATGGACTCTGCTGCTGCTGCCGCCTGCTTCCCCCACCAAAACAACGGTGCAGCCCAACCAGCCAGCCACTCTGAAGCTGTTGCCGCTGGTTCTTTCTCCCACCAGCAGCAGCCCCAACCTGCAAAGCCGAACCTTGGCTCTTTCTCTCATGTTTCTATCGTTCCCCTGCACATCATGGGGATCATGGGGACAACGACTCCTTCTATCGTTGCATAAGTCTTTATATGGCTTAAAACAGGCTCCACGGGCATGGTACACTCGTCTGAGTGATTTTCTTATTTCTATTGGCTTTACTGCTTCCAAGGTTGACACCTCTTTATTTATCTTGTCTATTGGTGCTGATATTTTCTATCTTCTGGTTTATGTTGATGACATTCTGCTTACGGGTAGCAACTCTGTTGTGCTTCATCACCTAATCCAGGTACTGAGTTCAGAGTTCAAACTTCGTGACTTAAGTGTCGTTCACTATTTTTTGGGAATTGAGGTTCAACCCACTGCTATGGGTCTGATGTTACGCCAGCATAAATATATTCTTGACGTTCTCACTCGAGCGGGTATGACTTCTTGTAAACCGGTTGATACTCTTATCTCAACCTCTAAAATCACCATACTGTCGGATCCTCTGTTTTCTGACCCTACACGGTTTTGTCAAATTGTGGGTGCCCTCCAATATCTCACCTTTATAAGACCAAATATCTACTTTACTGTTAATAGAGTCTGTCAGTTTATGCATGCTCCTACAGATTCTCATTGAGGTGCTGTTAAACGCATTCTGCATTATCTATGCGGTACTGCCACTTATGGTTTACATATCACTCGCAGTTCCTCCTTTGCTCTCCATGGTTTAACAAATGCAGATTGGGCAGGTAGTACTGATGATCGCAAGTCCATAGGTGGTTATCTCGTCTTCTTTGGTCAGACTCCTATCTCTTGGAAATCTAGCAAGCAACGAACAGTTGCTCGCTCCTCCACCGAGGCTGAGTATAAAGCCTTGGTTAATGGCACTAATGAGGTTATCTGGCTTCAGTATCTATTGCGAGATTTGCAGATTCTCTCTATCTCTTCTCCTATCCTTTGGTGTGATAATCTAGGCGCTACTTACTTATCTGCAAATCCTATCTTTCATGCTCGCACTAAACACGTTGAGGTTGACTATCATTTTGTACGAGACAGGGTTGCGAAGAAAGAGATTCAGATTCGTTTTATCCCCTCTCAAGATCAACTTGCCGATGTTTTTACTAAGCCGCTTCCTACTATTCCGTTTACTGCTTTTCGGTTCAAGCTTCAGGTTAATCCTCCACCCTCAGCTTGAGGGAGCATATTAATGTACTATATAGAAAATATTTTAGTCATATTGTTGTGTTGTAACATCATCATTACTATTGTATATTGCCCTACACACACACACACATATATATATATATAAAAGGTTGGCTAACCAATAGGTTAAGTCTTCTAATTATTCTCAACTCTCAAAACTTAAATAAAAATTAAATTTGAATTATGTGCCTTTCTGAGCAATACACGTTCTACCACTTGCTTTTAAGACTTTCAAGTGTGATTTTTTAGCATATTACCCTCTTATTTGTAAGATAAGGAGATAGTATTAAGTGAATTGGGATCCTTATATGATTTTTTTAGTTAACTCGTTAATATTTTATTTCTCTTATTTAATTAAAAATTAATTGTAAAATTTAATTCTTCAAACAAAATGGCATATTTGGAAATCATCAAACCTTAATAACTTATAGAATACATATTTAATTTCAAAAAAAAGCCCCTGTACATGGATCTCTCAACTCACAGATGATTTCTGACTTCCATGAAACCCAGTTCCCCCATTCAAATCCTCAAGATTTACGTTAAATGTATAGCTACAAAATGAGATCCTCAATCAACAATGTGTAGTCTCTGTGGTTGTATCAAGGACAAGAACTCTTCCTTCTTCGTCACCTTCGTATCCTCTCGATCAGTCCCAATGAAGGAACATTCATATATGTTTCTCATTTGCTCACTGGGAATGGAGCAGAAAAGGGTCTTAATAACATACAAATATGGGACGTCTTAATTGGTAACAGCATCGTATCTTTATTTCTAATCAGCACCACCTTTTTACTGTTCATAGTTTACAAACAAAACAAGGGCACCACCCATCATTAAACTTCAGCCTTCAGCCTTATTTGTTTATACAGGTATCACTTCCATGGATTTGGACATTGATGAGCCGATTGCGCTGTTTGCTTTCTGAGATCAGTAAGAAAACAGAAAATGTTATCAATCCTAGCATAGTGGTCTGTGAAATAACGTATATATGATGCATGCCTCAAGGAATTGATTGCCTAACCATTTCAGCTTGTGTGTTTTTCCAAGCCTTCTCTATCTCTTCGAAGATATCATCAATCGTTGGGCGACCTTTGCTTGATTTTGCCACACATAGTACAGCAATTTGCAAAATGGCTTCAAAATCAACGCTGTTGACCTTTCTGTTGAGGCCAGGATCTTCAAAATCTGTTAACGGACGTTTTCCTGCATTTACATCCTTTGCCTGAAAAAGTTGAAGGTTACCCTCTTGCTCTAGAGAACTCTCGCATAGTATTGACTTTCAGGCACGCAAGAATATACCTTTCGGATGAGCTGGTCTCTAGCATCAAGATCCAACTCAATGACTTTTTGCCCCGATAAAAGTTGAAGAGCAACAATACCAAAGCTATAGATGTCACTGGCACATGTTAGTTTGGCATTGCTCATATATTCTGGATCCATATAGCCCATAGTTCCTCTAACATCTGTGAAAACTTTGCTCTCTTCCATGCCAAGCATCTTTGCCAACCCAAAATCTGAGAGTTTTGGTTCTAAATTCTCTGTCAGAAGGATGTTCGTAAGCTGTGAAGCATGCATAAACGAACCATTAGATATCAAATTACAAGATGCATTTGCATATATAGAAAATGCACAACATTAAGACATTAATATAAGCTCTATTGAGGCACCATATTGTGTCAACCAAATATGAAATCTGTCTTGTTCTTTTACATGGATATGAGTTTAAAATCTTCGGTGAATATAAGAGAAAACGACACCATACATTAAAAGTCTTTAAAACATTTTTTTACAACACCAAACCTGATTTTCATGTTAGTTCTCCAATAATATTAATGATCAATTGGACTATTCTCAAATGCCGAAATGGTGAAACTTTCAGTGCAATTTCAGTCTTACACGATGAGAAAACTGGAGAATAAATTAGCATTTACTACCTTAATGTCCCTGTGGACGATGCAACCATCTATAAAATGGTGAAGGTATCTCAGTCCAAGAGCACAGTCTCTTAGGATCTTAACTCTTCTTTCCCATGTCAATACAGTATCTTTCCCTGAATAAAATGGATTGAGGCATATGAGGAACACCCAAGAGACAACGCAAAGCAGACATCATCTGGAAGTACTATTTTACTTTATAGCTACAGCTTGGCACGAAAGAGAAAAGCAATCGATTCAAGATGTTAAACAAAACAATACTGAAATTGTTTAGAGATTAATGGAGAGTTACTTCGGAGATTTTGAGACAAGTTCCCAGCTGCACAATATTCGTAGACAAGATACCGTTCGCCTCCCTCAATGCAGAAACCGAAGAGACAAACAAGATTTGGATGCCTAACCCTAGAAAGGCCTTCAACTTCGCGCTGGAAAGAATCGCATGAGCTGCTATTATGTATGTGCTTGATGGCTACTACTTGTCCACTAGGTAAAACACCTTTATAAACTTGCCCAGCACTTCCTCTCCCTAGGCTCTTCCTCACCTTGCTGTGGTTAATGGCATTCTCAATCTCAGCCTTGGAGAATCTATAGAGGCCAGACCAGGCGGTGATCTCTTCAGATTGAGGAACAGGTTTAGGACGCTTCTTCTTGCCCTTGCTCACATATTTTATCAAAAGAATGACAAGCAACAATACGATGATTGCTATAAAGACCGCAAATACCACTTTCACCACAGAATCTGATAAGCTAAAAGATCTTTGTGAGTGTTTATACTTTATTTGATAATCCACTGGACCAAATAAAACTCCAATGAATGAACAAAACAGATTAGTTGTACTTACATTTGATTTTCATGTACCCTTCATCTGTTCATAAACAAAACAATAAGCATGATCAGGAAGTGAAATGGGAAGTTAATTGAGAAATGATATTTGAAAGAACTAGTTTTGGCTCTTACTGAATTCATCTAAAGCAGGCAAACAACTATAGAAATCATCGATCAGAGATTGATTATTCAAATTTGCAGCCACAACAGATATAAGAACTGCCACCCCACAAACTATTTTTTCCTCCTTGTCATCATCTTTGACATCTAATTGTCGCAACTGAAAATCCCTCGCTTCCGATATTGCCTCGATGCATTTGCTGCACCCATCATCGTACGAAGAGCTAAAATCCGAACACGAGGCTACTGCATTTTTGTAATACGTCTGTTCCTTTATTGATGACAAAGAAAAACTTGAGCAAGAACTTCTCCCATTATAGAGCTTATCAAAGCCACATGAATATGGTGATACAAGGTTTTGTCTGGTAAAGCCACCGCTACAGTTCGCCCATTGATCTTCTGGGAGGAAAATATAGCCACTTGTGTTTGATGCACGCCAGGCTAAGAGTTTTGTTAGGACGTTGAGGACATCACGGCAGCAAAGTGTTGTGCCAAAGCTGTTCCAGTCTTTGATTCTCTCTTGTTGGCCTATGCACTCACCGGTTGGCTGGTAAGGGAATTCCTTAAAGTCTAAGACACAGGTAGCTGCAATTGGAGTTTATAAACTTGTTAGTAGAACACATGGAGAAACGTCGATTGTCCATTTTTATCAATATATGCTGCTGAAACTCGAGAATCCACATCCGGCACACATTCATATATATTAACGACTTGGCTATTTTTTAAAACTAGTCTGTATCTTGTGCTCCACACACAGTCCATATTATTTATTATATTCCTTCATTTGGTTTCAAAAACTTTTAAGAATGTAACAAATGCCTTCATAGAGTTCCGATGCAGGCCCAGTAAGTTTTAAAAAGCTTATTGTAGTCCTTATATTTTATTTTTAACTACAAATTAATCCTCATTGCATTGTTTTTAGTTGAATATACCATGCCAGCTATATATATAACTACTTTCTTAATTCTAATATGAGAACAAAACCTTTTTTTTTCTATTATATATTCATAAAATTGTCCTTTTTTTTGCAACTAAACATCAATATAATATAATATTAATTAAAAAGTTTATATGACCAGTTATTAAATAACTTTGTGTTATTTATTTAAGAAATCTCATACATTATTGGAGTAAATATTCTACCTTGTAAAAATGACTTTATCTTTACAACCATATGCATATTTAATAATTTATTTTTGTATTCAATTTGGGAGTGATGGTAGAGAATATTGATATAAAAGCATCTCATTATATTCTTAGTGTATCAATTAACATTATATAATCAAGGGTGGGTGCACTTTTTATATAGTTAACAATAGAATAAGCTTTTATGACATTATATAAATTCTAAAAATTAAATTATATAATCAAGGGTGCACCATTATTCTCTAAATACTAAATAGTTTAAGTATTATAGCAGAATATTGTCATACATCATGTGACAAAAAACTTCTAGTTATGAATAATTAAACAGCTTTTATAAAATTTATATTTGATGATATTGTTTAACTTTTAAGTAAAATACTTGAACCAATTTTTACAAATGAAAGTAAATTCATTATCTATAATTTTTCGGCTTATAATTGATATTTATTGTTCCATCTTAATTATTTCAACCTGAAGATTTTTAAAAACCAATTTTTTTTATTTTTTATATTAATTGCATTTTTTAAATAATTCAAAAAATACTTTAATAAAAATAAATAATTTCTTTAATCCTTATAATCATTTACTGACAAATAAAACTATGTTCTCTACCATCATATCTTTCTAATTTATAAAAAAAATAATTAATAGCTTCAATTATAATAATAATAAAAAAAAAAGGTTATTAATAGCCAAGTTTACATTAGAAGCATGGGCCAATTACGGTCCAATTAAAATTATCATATTTTTAGGTTTAATTATGGTGGGAGTCAACATGTGTATGTTAGGAAGATTCAAATATTCCAATTTAAAAAGGAATAAAAACCGAGAATTAGGAATGAAAAAACATTTCTGGACCTCTTCCTTAATTAAATGAGTCTGAGATCCTCTAAATCTTCACTTTGTTTCCTTTTATAAGTCGATGTTTTGATATACATGTGGACCAATCAAAATAAAAGTTTATTTAAAAACTAAATTTAATTTTCTAACAACCAATCAAAATAGATTTCGTAATGAGAATAACGTAAAATTCAAGCCTTTTTAGCACTCACAGAAATTACAACTTATTATTATTATTATTATTATTATTATATATGAACATGGATCTAGACTGGATTATATTTCTTGTTAAATTTGGATGAGAGATGTTTTAATTGAAAATGGTTGACATTGCAATGTTATTAAATTTTAAATCTCGATTGAAATTTAGTTTGTATTTTATTTTTATTTTTTAAAAATAATATTATTTTATTTTTTAAAAAATAAATCTTAAAATAATATTATTTTAAATTAATACATGTTAATCTGAATTGAACCATGGCCTTCAAACGGTTTGAATTTTATAAATATATACACATGTTCAAGTCTCCAAAATAAAACCTGGATCCTCTGAGAGCAGGTGAAGAGTCAAAATTGAAACCATTACCATTCAAGTGAGTGAACCTGGAAATACTCCATAATAGAATATATGGTTACTTGGATGGAGATATTATACATGCATGGCAATATAACAGCCATGTAGTTTAAGAATAAGAAAAATAGAGATAAAAAATGAAAGAGGTAGAAAAGGAAAGCATCGGGAAAAGAAACCTGATGTGCCATCCGGTGAAGGAATATCGTCTGCCAAGGCATGAATGAAGAAGACTGCCACGCGCAAGGAGGCAAGAATTGGTGAAGAAAGATATCCTCTCCTGATCATGACAACATGTGAACTTCTTGTCTAATTAATGCCTCAGAAACCAGCAAAACCCACAAGCCAAAAAGCAACCACTACATAATTTTCACTTGAGAAATCAATGCAGCAGCTGAGATTTTTCTTGTTGCAGAAAGCAATCACGTACGTACCTATAAATGTTTACTTTCCTTGCAACGATCGCCGCGTCGAGAAAACGGATATGCTTGTTTCTCTGCCTTGTTATGCCAACAAGCACATAAAACCTTGGTGTCTCCGCGTGGTATGAACATGTGCGTGTGTTTTCTTCCAAATGGCAACTTAATTTCTCGAGTTTCACCCTTTTTTCAAGAAAAAAATAATATTAATCTGCTTACCAAGATTAAAAAACAAAATACGTCCTTGTTAATATCAATAATGATGCCTTCAATCACATCGCCATGTCTCCATGGATAAAAGGACAACGATGTTCTTCTCCTGGGAATATGCAAGAACATTAAGATGCCCAATAATTAATTATGTCTTTTTTTATTATTATTGTTCTTGTTATCAGCCTCTCTTTTTTTCTTCAAGAAATACAGAAAGCTTATGAGTGTACTCAGCTTTTCGCAGGCATATTACATGTATATGATATTTTTATGTTAAGTTAAATGATCTTAATTACAAATGAAATCTTATTAATGAACAGATTCATTAATCATGTTAATGACTTTCACAGTATAAATTAAAAACTGTTATTTGGGTAAATATATATAGTTTAGCGAGTTAATTAATTATCTTTCAATAGAATAAAATAAAATAAAATAAAATCTTATTTTAAAAGAGGAAGATTAATAACCTTATTAATAAATGTTATATTTGGGTAAAATCTTATTAATAACCTTTTTAAAAAAATAAAATAAAATAACGTAATTTTTCTTCCAAAAGAGGAAGATTAATGTGTTGAATGAGAGTATAATACTTTTATCTTCTTTTAAAATAGGGACATTTTTTAATTTTAAAATTAAGTTTCGATAAAAAAAAAAAGTTAACTCCACTAATCCTAAGGTGAAAATCATAATTTTCTAAAATATAAGGTGCTAAGTGTAAGTGTCCAAAATAGATAGTGATAGAAGTAATTAACCCATGGTTTAGCTGCTCAAATCTTTAGGCTTTCATCTATAGTTTTGAAACCCGGCTCGGCCCGGCGGGTCGACCCGGGACCTGGCCGATCTGAAGCTGAAATCGGACCGGGTTGATAAAAAAATAGAAAAATTCATGACCCAGTATGACCCAGCTGACCCAGCAGGTTGACCCGGCAAAACTCGGTTACAACCCTTTGGCTTTTGTTTTTTTTTTTTTTACTAAAGTGACACTGTTTTGAATTTTTTTAAAATAGAGATTGATCTGGCCGACTCAGTGACCCGGTCAAAACCCGAAACCTGGGTCTTGAACCGGGCCGGCCACCAGGCCGGATTTAAAAGCTGTACTTTGATCAGATCAAAAGAAGCACACTCGATTTGAAACTTGTCTTCCTCCATTAACGAATCTATGCATTTGCTTTGGAAATTTTAGTCAGTGCTAACATAGAAAAACAGTAGAACAAATCTCAAATTAAGAGCCCAACTATAAAACAATCCCTAATGTCCTATAAAAAAAACACTCCTATTGCATCTTCAAAATTAAAAATATATATATATTTATCAAGTCTTTTGTTAACGACTATATATCAACAACAATTCATGGATTCTATCTAAAAATCACAACTTGCTAATAAGAAAGGAAATTTATTGGATAGCAAATTGAGAGCCATGGTATAATTGGAGAAAAAACTCAAAAATTTCTCTAGAAGCTAACAAGGAAATTTTACACTCATTTTTATTTTTTTAATATTGAAACAATACATATTAAATCTATCTAGTTCAAACCAGGTTCACTCATTAAATACACGCTCTGGTTATAGACCCGATTTGGTTCAATAATTTTATTTTTTAAAACTATATTTTATTTAATAATATGATAATAAAAATAGGGGCTCACAAAAAAAAATTCTTGAAAAAAATATGACAGGTTGAAACAAAAAAAAAAACCTTTCTAAAATTAATGAAAAAAAATCTATATTCTTATATGGAAAGAAAATAAAATTTTTAATGGTGTTTTAAGAAATAATACTTATAATATATTATAAACTAGTTTAAGAGATTAATATATATATATATAGCTATTCAATTTCACATTAAAAAATAAATAAAGGCAAAAAAGGGTCAGGCACGAGCCTAGAAGGCCTCACATGCCAGGCTCACTAAAATTTAGTCCTAACACGCACGCGCGTTAAGGCCTACTTTCTTTATTGTATTATTTGAATGGACAGACAACGCGTCATTCACTTATTTTTTTTCCATTCATTGTTTTTAAGAAAACAGATAACACGTTGTTTGTAGTGCAGACAATGCATCGACTACTAGTTTCGCCTCCAACCACCTCTAGTTGTCATCAATGGCTATAAAGTTGACCCCTCCTTTTTGGACACTAAAACTTCAGTTTTAAACATTTTTTTTTCTTCTAAAAACACATGTGAAACACCCTTGAATATCAATGAA
>Ga0325411_1009911_pt1 | contig 10105 bp, 5 predicted proteins | sample PopdelMetagenome_13_FD_206181 | JGI IMG/M metagenome (GOLD analysis project Ga0325411, IMG submission 206181) | Populus deltoides microbial communities from Bellville, Georgia, United States - Xylem-PdIQD-R4 | ecosystem: Host-associated > Plants > Phyllosphere > Stem > Wood/Secondary xylem...
GAGTCAATTTGAAAAAAAAAATGAAAGAATTAAAAGATCAAAGACCAAAATGAAATAGGCATTGAATTTTGGGGATTGTATTAATTCAATTAGGAATTTAATTGAAATTTTTTTTTATATTTGAGGTCAATTTGACCAAAAATACACAAATTTAAAATCCAAAGACTGATATGTAAAAGGTGCCAACATTGATGGACTAATATGTAAAAGAAACCTTTGATAATTAATACATATTGATCAAAAATAAAGAAATTACAAGTAAAGGGATTATGTTGTAACCAAAGAAAAGATGAAAATAAATAAAAAAATGATATAATGGCATTTAAAATAAATGTTGCATCACATCATTTATAAGAAATAATCAAAGGCACCAAACAACATTGTTTTAAGTGGAGGTAGATAAACCTTTTTCTCCTTCATACCATGCATGCCAGTTTTTGTCCCCTTTTTTTTTTGCACTTGCATTTGACAGGATGTTGGACCACCGTTTCTCTTTCTCACGCGAACATTAAATGCCCAAAAACATGTCATTTTCTTCCCCTGTAATTATACTTCACTTTAAGCCAAAGACCTATTGTATTGTCTCTAAGTGGTGGCAGAAAATGCATGCCAAATGAGCTAACCCAAACATTTTATATAAAGTGTACAATAATGATGGATGACCAAGATTTGTCCAAAAAGATTAATGAACAAGATTATCTAACCTAGAAAGGTTTTACGACCTTCCTCTAAAAAGAAACTTAAAGATAGAAAGTTCGAATAAGAGAGAGAAAGATTTTAGGAAGGGAGGTTTGAGCTCAAACCAACTTATCTAAGTGGAAGAAGAGATTAAGGAGAGAAAGAAGAAGGGAAGAAAAAGAGAGAGAACTATACCCAAAAAAAAAAAAAAACCTTAATTGTGAGGAAGAAAGGAGTTAGGTTTTTGGGTCACTTAAATGGTTCATTCTGAACCAGAGAGTTCCACAGGGGAGATAGAAGAAAGACAGGAAGAAAAAGAAAGAAAAAAAACACAAATTAAAAAGAAAAAAAACAAACCTTAGTCTAGAGAGAGAAAACCACTCATAATACCACTTCATCTCCGGTCGACTACTATGATAGCCATTGGGAGCCTCCACAGCACCTTCGCACTTTGTTGAAATCACCCTTGAAACAAGTCACAACTCTTTTCTTTCTTTTTTTTTTTCTCTTTAGAATTTATGAAAAAATAATGCGAAATAATGCATTTTGATTTTTAAATGCATGAATACAAGTTAAAAATAGTTTTTTTTTTTTTTTTTGCATAGATATTGTGCGTTCTTATAAAAAATACATAAAAATATGGTAGCTAAATATGTGAAAAATACATGGATAAAAATTTAAAGTTAGGGTTTTAAAAGTTTATTTGTATTTAATGTTGGTTTTGCATGCCTCTTATTAATCCAAAAAAAAAATGATTAGAAGATTAAATGTGATGATTTTGATTAAAAAACAAATGAATGAAAGAAAAATCAAAACTTGTGATTTTAAGTTTGCTTGTAACCTAGACTTGGAATGATAAAGTTAGGGTTTTGAATGTGCTTTGTTTTTTAGATGATGGAACATGAAAAATACTTTAATTCAAATATTACATGCTACCTTGATTAGGAATTAAAAAACAAATCATTAAATTTATTTTTGCTTCCTTGAATGATACATAAATGAATAATATGACTTAACATCTTTTATTCTTAAGATTCAATTGTTATCATTAGTTTTTTATTTTTATGCTTGTTATAGTTATCTCAGTTTTCATGATTATGCTACTCAACTACATATCACACAAACATACATATACATAGGATCATGTTTGGATTAAGTCTAAGGTTAAGTATGACAAAATATATATATATACATTTACGTTTTAAAAATGTTTTTAAAAAATTTAATTTTTTTTATTTTTTATTTTAAATTAATATTTTTTAGTATTTTTAGATCATTTTGATGAGCTAATATTAAAAATAATTTTTTTTAAATAAAAAAATATTATTTTAATACATTTTTAAATAAAAAATATTTTATAAAATAATTATAACAACATTCTCAAACACATTATTAAAACTAGTTTAAACAGTGAATAAGCAGCAAAACGTGAGCAGCAAATGATCTCCTCTGGTGATCTAACCTGCTAGCATTCTATTGAAATTGATCTAAGATGCATCGATAATGAGCCAGGAAAAAACACATCACCGTCGAAAGGAGGACCTGGTGCGTGTCCGGCATCCATCAAGAGACCTGCAAGTAATATTGGGCCATCCCCAAGGAGGAGGATTGCAAGCAATGCCTAGAGGAAGAGTGTTAGGCCTACCGAACTTTACCCTTTTTTTTTTTTTTGTGGTTCTTAAGCTCTCGACATCTTTTGTTGAATAAGAAAAGCAATATTTGGGTCATCACGAAAGCTTTCGAGACCTCAAGCGCCGGATAATTAGTAATTTGCCCCACAGCTGGAGCCGAAAAGTATGGTGGAAAATCATATTGAATAATTGTTGTGTTTGTTTTTTAAAAACTGATTTTTAAAAAAAAATTAAATTTTTTTTTGTGTTTATTTGTTATTAAAAAAATTAATCAACAAAAAACACTTTTCAGTCAAAGAAAAATTTAGCTTAGTTTCCAGGAAAGTGTTTTCCTTTTATTTTAGACGGAAAACACTTTCTGAAAGTTGTGAAAAATTTAGAAATGTCATATTATTTGCTGATTATATCAAATTTGGTCCCTTAAACTTTTGATTGCTATATATATTTTGTTTTGAATATTTGTTTTTCAACTTCATCCCTTAGAATTTAATTTTTATATTAATTTTGGTTCTTATTTTTATAATTGTTATTTGCTTTTTCCTTATCATTTTTTAATTGAATTTTTTATCTATCAAATTTGGTTCTCATTCTTTTGATTGTTACTTATTTTATTTGAAATAATTTATGAAATGTTAATTATTATTATTTTAATTTCTTCATCTTTCAATTTTTTTTTATTTTTTAGATGTGATCTCTATTATTTTGATTATTATTTATTTTATTTGAGATAATTTATGAAATTATATTTTTTTTTCAATTTCATTCTCATTCAACTTTTTAATTTGTAAGATTTGTTCTTTATTATTTTAATAAACTTGAAAAAAATAAAACATTAATAAGTTATTATCCAGCTCATTTTTCATGACATAACCAAAAACTGAAAAATATTTTCCAACTTATTTTTCATTACACTACCAAACATCGAAAAATAATTCACTTTCCTGAAATTCACTTTTCCGGAATTCACTTTTTAAAAAGAAACTATTTTCCAGCAAATAAACGGGCCTATGTATTTGAAACGTTAATTAAGATCATTATTTTAAAATATTACTTTTCCACAAATTGCTATTGAATTTAAAATAAATACTCTTTTAAAACTAATATAATGTTACCAAGAGTCAATTTGATAGCAGTAAAGGAGATCTGCCTGAATAAAATCTCATTGAATTTGGTCAATGTTTCTTAGAATAAAGTGAATTAAAAAGTTATTTCAAAACATAACCAATATTTTTAGTTATTTGTCTAGAAAGTTTAGTATATCCCATAAAAATCATGAATTTTGGATGAAATAAAATCAATAAATCAATTCTAAAATCAAACACCGATTGAATTTTTTTTTTACTTCGATCCCTGAACATTTTAATCTAACCCTTGAATTCATTTTTTTTTATATCATGAATTCAACACTCTTCAGGTAAAAAAGTTGCCCCAAATTACATTAAGCTCTTGTATTGCCTCAAAGAACGAATCACATAACTAGACATTGTTCGTAGCTAATGTGAGTTAGCTCAATCGGGATGTCATGTCCTAGAAAGTAACAAAACAAAAGAAACTTTAAGGGCAACTTTATGGAAATGGTGATTGGTTAAGGTGACTTGCCTGATGCTGAGTTGACCAAATGTTCTTTTTATCCCGTATTTGTTGTACTTTTTTCAACTAGTGGAGTGGATAGTAGGACAAGAGGATGTTTTCAAGATCAAAATGTAGGAAGTGGGTACCAAATTTAATCATTTCACAGCAAAAATATCAAACTTCCATGTAAGGTTCCTAACAAATGAATGCTCATAGTTTGCTTCCAAATCTATGTAGAACCATGAACAGGAGTACTTTATGGAGCACGTAAGAAATCCATCGAGATTAGGATTCAAAATCTTGTTTTCCAAGAATGTGCTCACCCAACTAACCTAACTGAGAAAAACGACATGGCAACAATTCCCCTAATCCCTTTATAAGATTGAGGTAGTCAGCTACAGATGAATGCAGCAAGCTTGAAATAAGAAAGAAGTATATCAAATAGCGAGAGAGAGGATTGAAAGGGAATGATCAGAAAGTCAGCAACAATGGAGTACTCGTGGTTCCGTTTTATGCTTCTTGCTGTCAGCCTCTTCCCTGCTTTGGTCGAATGCAGGGTTCGGCATTACAAATTTAATGTAAGTTTGCGTTGTTAATATTATTTTTATAGAACAAACTTGGATATGGTGTAGCCTTTTTGCAGCTAAAAGGCTATAGCACGCCGTCATGAGTGACCAAAGCTCGAAATGCTCGAGCTTGAGGTCTTGAGTAGTCTCGTTCACATTGAGAATTTTCTTCAAAATGCACTTCATTGTTAGAAAACTACGATTCAAATTGCAAGCTTAGAGTTTTCTAATGGAAAATTTGTTCTCATTCTTACTTTATTGGAAATTATTTGCAGCAAAAAGCTCTCGCTATCCATTTATATATTTACACAACTAGTCAGACAAAATTATTTAATATTTGGGCAAACTTAGTAATGAAAATTAATTATTTGGACAGTAATGGTAAGATCTTAAATCGTCAACAGACTCCATGCAGAGCTATAGTGACAGAATTAGCTACAAACACTTTAACAACTCGGACATTTTGTCATGACCTTTGAATTATATACATTTGATGTAGAAATGAGCTTGATTTCTCCTATCATTTCAACAGGTGGTGATGAAAAATACTACCAGACTATGCTCAAGCAAGCCTGTTGTCACCGTCAATGGCCGATTTCCAGGACCAACTCTGTATGCCAGAGAAGACGATACAGTTCTTGTAAAAGTTGTTAATCATGTCAAATATAATGTGTCCATCCACTGGTAAGATACTAAATAACATTTATCCTAATTAACCATGAATGATTCTGATGTAGTTTTTTCTTGGTATTTGGCAGGCATGGCATTAGGCAATTAAGAACGGGCTGGGCTGATGGACCAGCGTACATTACGCAATGCCCCATTCAGACAGGGCAAAGCTATGTCTACAATTTCACAATCACAGGCCAGAGAGGCACACTTCTTTGGCATGCACATATTCTCTGGTTAAGGGCCACAGTCCATGGTGCAATAGTTGTCTTGCCTAAGCGAGGTGTCCCCTACCCATTCCCAGCTCCCCACAAGGAATTTGTTGTTGTCTTAGGTGCGAAAGACGTACAAATTTATTGCTTCACCATAACTTGAGCAATTCTCGAGTTGATAAGAATATGGTTCAAACCATAACTCCAAGTATAAGATTCATAGTTGTAAAACATGCAATTCAGCATTAACTTGGTTAAGTTATATTGCAGCCGAATGGTGGAAATCAGACACTGAAGCTGTGATCAATGAAGCTCTTAAATCAGGATTAGCACCAAATGTCTCTGATGCTCACACAATTAATGGGCATCCTGGAGCTGTCTCAGCTTGTCCTTCACAGGGTATTTAACTGGCATGGCCTTAAATTTAATACTAAGGTTCCCGTTATCAAGTTCACTATATTAAAAAGCTTACACAAGAATGTTCTTCGATTCTTGCAGGCGGTTTCACATTGCCAGTCGAAAGTGGGAAGACCTACATGCTACGGCTGATCAATGCTGCACTCAACGAAGAGCTCTTCTTCAAAATTGCAGGGCACAAGCTTACTCTTGTGGAAGTTGATGCCACCTACGTTAAACCTTTCAAAACTGATACAGTCCTAATTGCCCCAGGCCAGACCACCAATGTCCTCGTCACAACTAACAAAAATACCGGCAAGTACTTGGTTGCAGCCTCCCCATTCATGGATGCTCCAATCGCAGTAGACAACATGACTGCAACAGCCACTTTGCACTATTCGGGAGCACTTTCTGGCACCCCTACAACTCTCACCATCCCTCCTCCCAAGAATGCCACTGCAGTTGCCAACCAATTTACCAATTCTCTACGCAGTCTAAACTCGAAAAGGTTCCCTGCCAAAGTCCCATTAACTGTTGACCACAACCTTTTCTTCACTGTTGGTCTAGGGGTTAACCCTTGTTCAACTTGCAAAGCTGGTAATGGTAGCAGAGTTGTTGCTAGTATCAACAATGTCACATTTGTCATGCCAACCACCGCTCTGCTTCAAGCACATTTCTTCAACATTAGCGGTGTGTTCACCACTGATTTTCCTTCAAAGCCACCACATGTTTTTAATTACACAGGCACTCCACCAACAAATTTGCAGACCACAAGTGGAACCAAAGTTTATAGGTTGCGCTACAACTCGACAGTCGAGCTTGTTATGCAAGATACTGGGATCATATCCCCTGAGAACCATCCAATCCATCTACATGGATTCAATTTCTTCGGTGTTGGTAGGGGAGTAGGGAATTACAATCCGAAGACTGATCCTAAGAAATTTAACCTTGTTGACCCTGTTGAGCGGAACACAATTGGAGTACCTTCTGGTGGATGGGTTGCGATCAGATTTCGTGCTGATAATCCTGGTAAATGTTTTCAGTTGAAATTCACAGACTTTGGCTTTTTTAAATTTGTTTCAATTTGTGTTCTTTAACTATCATCTTTTCGTTTTCTGTAGGAGTTTGGTTCATGCATTGCCATCTTGAGGTGCACACTACATGGGGACTTAAGATGGCGTTCTTGGTGGACAATGGCAAAGGCCCTAATGAGTCACTTCTGCCGCCTCCAAGCGATCTTCCAAAATGTTGAAAGCAACTCGGAAAGAGAGGAATATCTATTCAAACAGAAACGATTAGATAGAGTTAAAATTTCGATTTTTTTTCTTGAGTAAATTGAAACATTTGCTCAAGCGAGTTTAAATAAAAAAAAGTCTTAGCGGTATAACTGTTCAAATACAAATGTTAATTTTTCTCGATTATAGTGAAGATGTTATATTGCAAAAATTTGATGGCTGATTAAGCCTGTTCAATTGTTTGTTTCTTGAAAATTATCATTTGGATTGTTTACAAGTAATTTCAAACAAAAATTATTTTCCATTCCTAAATTATCTTTATAAGAAAAAATTAATTTCAAAATTATCTAACGATAGTTATTATCATAATTTTAAAACCAAATTTGAGAATCGATAAGGGATAAGAACCGGGTCACTAGTTAGGAAAATAAACTCGAATTAACTAGATTTAATGTCAAAATAACAGTGATTATTATCATAATTTTAAAATCCGATTTAGAGATCGACTTAGGATAAGGCTCAGGTCATGGTCCAGAAGGGTCAACCTGAGTTTTTCCGAGTCAATGTAAAGATAAAAAAGGTTATTATCATAGTTTTAAAACTCGACTCGAGTTAAGGCTTAGGTCACGGGTCAGAAGGTTCAAGTTGGGTTAATATATAGATAAAAATTGTTATTATCATAGTTTTAAAACCCGACGTGGAAGTCAACCTAGGGCAAGACATGGGTCACGAGTCATGAGGGTTAGCTTGAGTTGACCCGAGTCAACGTAAGAATTACAGTAGTTATTATCATAGTCTTAAAACCCAACTAAGGAGTCAATCTAGGACAAGGTCCGGGTCACTGGTTGGAAGAGTTAACTAGGTTGACCAAAAAAATAAAAAAAAAATCAACACAACCTGGTTTTGGACAAAAAATTGAGGAAAAGTCAATGTATTTTGTACCCGTGTTTTATCTCGAGTTGATTCGAGTTTTTGAATGTGTCAGGTCAAATCAATTATTTTTCTATTTTTTCTTAAAAACAGACTAATTCAAGCCCCGAGTCAACTTGCCGGGTCAATCCAGGTTTTATAACTAGGGTTATTATAATATTGTTAATTTCAATATTATAATATTATTATCATAGTTTTAAAACCCGACTAGATAGTCAACCTAGAGCAAGGCCCGAGTCACTGGTTGGGAGAGTCAACCAGGTTGACCAAAAAAACATTTTTTTTAAAATAAAATCAGCGCAGCCTAGTTTTGGACAAAAAAACTAAGGAAAAGTCAATGGATTTTTTACTCGTGTTTTGTCCTTAGTTGATTCGGGTTTTTTATTGGATCAGATCGGGTCAATCATTTCTCTATTTTTTTATAAAAACAAACTAGTCCAAGCCCCGGGTCAATCTTTGGAGTCAATCCAGGTTTTATCACTAAAGTTATTATACTATTTTTAATTTCCAAACTCAATAAAAATTAAAATGAATAAAATAATATTTATTTTTTCAATATGTAAATTTGAAAGTAAAATATATTAAGGGTAAAATAGACTTTTTTACCATAATCAAATAAGATACATAAACAATCTCTTTCTTATACACTAATACCAAAAACAATTTTTTTTTAATTTTCTATCTTCTCTCCTGTGTTTCCATCTATTCCATCTAGGATAACTAAAAGGAATTGTTTTATTTGCAATATCAAAATTCTAGAGGAAAAAAAAAAGATATGCTTAATGTTGGATACCAAAATAGCTAGACACAGTAGTTCTAACCTAATGAGGCATATAAAATATTAGTTATTTGGCTCGCGCTTTGCCGTATATTGAATTTTTTTTCCTTAAAAAAAAGTGTACATGCAAACTTTTACAATGTGTTTTTATACATAAAAAATCTCAAATGAAATTCAAAAAGTTTATGCATGTATCTAATTAAATAAATCAAGAACAATTTATGTTACAAAACAAATTACGAAGCTTGATCCCTACCCAACCAAAGTTAACTGGTCAAACTCGTGACTCATATCATGGACTCAATTAGGTTCAATAATTCTTTTTATAATATTTTTTTAATATAAAATAGACACCTATAAAATTAAGAACCACCCAAATATTGAGGTGATTGAAAAACAAAATCAAACTGAAACAAATTACATTGTCTAATGAATAATCAACCAAATATCAAGTGATGAAATTGTAAAAAAAATAAACAAGAAAAAATTTAAAATCCAATTGTAATGGATAAAAATGAAAACAAAAAGCTCAGTCTCTCGAGTTAGGAAAACCTAGAGCTCCTGGGCCTTCAAAAAAAGGTCAAAGCACGTGGGTCTTATTTTTATTATTTTTATTTTTTTAAGGGGTGGACAACTTAATTCTTTGAAGAAAAATAATAGGCGAAGTGTCGTCTTCCTTGCCTAGATTTTCAGCGACTTCTTGTCACTGGAAAATCGGGTTAATCTGTTTCAGACTAAGAAAAACTCATTTTCAACCATATTTCAACCTAGAAAAAAAAACATTCTAAATACCTTGTAAAACACATTCATATCTTCTAACAACAAAAAAAAATTAGCTCCAAAACCCATAATCAACCCAAAACTAAAATTCTTTTCAGGTTTAGTTCTATCATTCCAATCAAGTGTAAGGGAAAACAACATCCTGAATAAACTATCTTCATAAAAAAAACACTCATTAACACCAACATCATTCGTTTTCAAGGTTGGAATTGGTCTCAATCGAGACTTTCTTTCTTTACCATTATAATCCAGCTACTTTTTCTCTCTTCTCTTAAACCAAAGACAAAAAAATTAAAATTAAAATGATGTTTGGGACCAAATTTGGATTTCATAAATTGTTAGGAACTAAAAGTTTATAATTTGAAAACTTGGAGGACCAAAGTGTATGTTTAGCCCAACTCTCCAATTTCGTATCTTCACTCTCCTCCTTGTTTAGCTTTCGCTTTTTCGGTTTACCTCCACCTTTCTTTTTAACCTCTGTAAACTCCATTATAAAATCACAATAGAATCTAACCAAACCCTAAATCCTTAAAAATCCAGTTCAAAATATCACAAAACCTCTAATTTTCCACTAAAATAAAAACAAACATTCAATAGCAAAGTACTCGATTGTATCTCCTCGTGGATTAAAAACTCATCCAGGTCTCTAAAAAATCCA
>Ga0325411_1009915_pt1 | contig 10102 bp, 10 predicted proteins | sample PopdelMetagenome_13_FD_206181 | JGI IMG/M metagenome (GOLD analysis project Ga0325411, IMG submission 206181) | Populus deltoides microbial communities from Bellville, Georgia, United States - Xylem-PdIQD-R4 | ecosystem: Host-associated > Plants > Phyllosphere > Stem > Wood/Secondary xylem...
GTGTTAGCTAACATTATCTACCAATTCAAGAGGCAAGGCATAATAATAACCTACCAAAAACCAGTAACTGATTTGAAAAGATTACAGTAATGCACCAAGTACAAAATGTCCCTAAGAACTTAGATTGGTCTTTCATGACGAATATGCATAGTGACTACTGAGGTTAGTGGACTAGTTTGACAAATCATCCTTGCATAGAATCCTCAAGAAGTTGCTTGTAACTTGAAGATCAGTTTCCCAGAAGGAAAGCGAAAAGACAGCATCAGCCTGAAACTGCAGCCGGCACTGCAAATTGTTACTTAGTAGCCTAAATACGCAAGGTTTACTTGTGTATATATATACACATTATGCAACCCAAAATAGAAGCTGCTACCATAACTTGCAATCATTAAGCAAGCCTCTCATTCAAGCAAGCTTACGCCTACACCTCATGAGGCCAGTGGCTCTTGCATCTACATCATCATCAATATCGGGAGAGTCTTCCACGACAACTGAATCTTCTTGGACAACCAGGCCACGGTTCCTAGAGAATTTCCTGATGGGTGTCCTAGATCGTGTTCCTTGAGTGTTGTTAGCATCTGGCTCCACCTGAGAAGCACCAGAACTTTCCCTATGTGGCATAAGCTCCTCGCCATCCGGCACCACACCCTTCATCAGCTGCAAATCGATTATTGACAAAACAGAAGTTAGACATCTTTGTTGGCCCAAAAAATCAAATTCCTATTCCTTACCTTCCAATCTCTAAAGTCAAATCTGAACACGAAATGTCTGTAAGCAACCTCCCCTGACATAACAGAACTGGGAGCTGGAGCATTCCTAGGTGCTGAAGAAATAAGTGACAAAAAGAGTCAGGCCAACAGTAAAATATATAAAAAGTACAAATCAAATGAAGATAAAATCTGAATTTACTCTGAAGAAACACACTTACAAACAAAATGGCATCCACTTTCATCCACAACAATTTTAACCCTGCCATCTTTCACTAAGAATGAGAGTGCAAATAAATTCTCCACAGTCTCTGCAAAAGACCTTCTGTTCAAGATCAAATTTTCAAGTCTAGCACTTTTCTTCTCCTTTAAGATATCGAAGATTATTTTCATATTCTTATCAGTATCTGTCTTCTTTTCTCCTCCAGCATCATCAACCTAGTTCACATGACCACTAATTTGTATCAGTGCTCATTCTTGCAAGAAAATCATGGGAAAATCAATTGTGCACGTCTAGTTATAGTCTATAGCAAATACGAGGAACTTTTAGGATCATTGAACTTCGGAACACACTACAAATCACAACTAGTTATGGATTATTGAACTTTGGAACACACTAACACACACCTTGCATCTATTCAAATACGAGAAACTTATAAATCACAATTGACACTGCAAATAGAAACAGGATTTGCTTTCCCCGTTCCCACACTCTGCAACTAGCATAACAACACCCCCCCAACCAGGCCGAGCCTTTTCAGTTGGCCTTGTAATCAAAATCTTGCAATCCCTTAATCTTGCAATCAAAATCAACATTAAAGATGAGAAAAAAAGGAGTATCACCTCTTCAGGCCGAGCCTTTTCAGTTGGCCTTGTACGCTTTCTATGAACCGCTGCCTTTCTTTGTTTCAACTCCGTATTCATTGGTCCCAACCTGAACAAAACATCATCAAGAAAACATAAGCACCAAAAGATAATCACCAATGACAGTTCAGATTATTACAACTGTCAATGCTCATATGTACATGCAGTGCAACATGTATATAATACACGCATGATCAAGACACCACGTTAGCTACATTTCTACGCACCAGTAGTGATCGAATTTCACTAGCGTTTCTCAGACTAATAATGGTATAAGAGGGTACGAAACGAAGACTCACATCGTACTAACCCCCGTGCACCTCCGAAAAATAGGAGAAACAAGAAGGCCAAGATCTTTCCACTTGATTGAAACCGGAGCATCCTCATCATTGTCTAGACTCCTAGTTTGCTGTCCAAACTCTTTAATCAAATGGGACACAAAATCTGCAGGTGTAATACCCTCATTTGACTGTGACTTAACAGAAGACACCAATGTGTTAGCTAACCCTAATAACGCCTCTGCATCTGCAACTTGCTCTCTTGGCTTCTGCACTGAATTCCCAATGTGGGTTCACACGAAAATCCATAAATCTTAACATTCTTTGCATAATTACAAGAATAATAAAACAAAATCACATTTTCTCTTACTTATTAATTTTAAATTAATTTCAAAAATAAAAATAAATTCTGTAGAGAATAAAAAAAATCAAATTTACCAAATTTATGCAAGTCTTCAACTTCCTTAATCATAGTATTAAACCTATCCAAATCGTGTCTCGTCAAATCATCTCTCTTATCTGCAACCAAAAATTAAATAAATAAATAAATAATTACAAATACATAAAATAATTGAACAATTTGAAACCAAGAAATAATCAATACCCTTGATTCTATTCTGTAAGGTACGATACATGGACCGGAGGACTCGCCGGTCCATTTGCTGATTCGGTTCTTCCACTCCTGACTTGCCTCGGCTCCGAGTCACTCGTTCGCGCTTCATTTCCCTGGGTTCTTGGTTCAAGTCACCTGGGTTTCCATTGCTAGTAGTCCCTGCCTCTCTCTTCACAGTTCTACTCATAATCTTCAAAAAAAAAAAAAACAGCTTCCAAGAATTCTGATTCAAGAGTCTTAAGGAAAAAATAAAAAAAGAAATCCCAGAGCAAGATTCTTGAGAGTGTTTTTGTTAGTTGCAGAAGTAATAGCTGTGTTTTATCCGTGAGAGGAATTTTCGAGATGAAGGTTTCCTTTCCCGCTCTAGTGAAATTTGGCAAACTTGAAAAAATACTTGCTTTTTTTTTTTTTGTTGAGGTAACACATAAGGGTAACATGATAACATCATGAAATTTAAAAAAAACCAGTCATTAAACCTGATCTTCCGGTCATGGGTTTGGGCCATTATGATGTTGTTACTTTTTTTAAGTTAATATTAAATTGTTTTGAAAAAATATAAAAATTAAACTAGGTTTTTATAGGCTAACATATAAAATTAATTCTTATTTAGATTAATTTAAAACTAATTTAGTCTAGATCTTGGATGAGCAAGCCATTAATTTTACTAGCCTAATTGAGTTTAATAACACTATTTATTTAAATCATACTTATTAAATTAAATTGACTCATAACTTAGATCAAGAATTCAGTAGTTTAAGTTAAATTAACTTGAATAAATATAAAATGATATTATTAAAAAAAAAAAAGTTAAAATGACATGTTTTTTTTTTTTATAAATAAACTAATTTTGATAAGGTTCAAGTCGACAAGGTTTATCCAATCAACCACTACCGGGTTGAACATAAAACCTAGTCTAAGCCTAATCCTAGATTAAGGGGTCGCATGATTGACCTGTCGGGCAAGATCAGGCTAATAACACATTACTATAAACTACGACCGTACAAGGATAACCTATAGGATCCAAAGTGTAACATTATTGCATCTACAGGGACTAAACTCTCATTTCACCAACCCCAAAATCCATTACATTGCAAGCTTTCGTATCATCAATCACTCGAAACTTTTTTTAAAAAGCCCATGAAAAATAGCCAAACCCAAAACCGCGAAAACAAGAGCAAAATCGAAACAGAGAAGAAAAATTCATCGTCGTCGTCCATTAACAATCAGACTGTATATATATGACAGATCAAATCAATCAGAGCACAAAAACCCTAATTTCAAATAAATCTTAAACACCATGAAATGAAACGTTTTTTCTTCATCTTGTTCGTTGACATTTCTCGTCCTTCATGGCTAAACAACAGCCGCTTCAGCAACCGTCAACGCCATGGGGCACGTTAGAGGAGTTACTGCTAGCGTGCGCCGTGAACCGGCATGGGACAGATAGATGGGACTCCATAGCTATGGAAGTATCTAACAGAACCTCCACTCTGTCCTCCCTCACTTCACAAAACTGTATTGACAAGTTCGATGATCTCAAACGACGTTTCGGTTTCCCTACGGAGCTACAAAACGACACCGCTTCTTTGTTAGTTGATGAGCTCCGTAAACTTCGCGTCGATGAGCTTCGTCGTGAAGTCCATCAGCGCGACGTATCTATCGTGTAACTAACAGTAAACGACACCGGTTTGGTCTTTGAAAGATGCGGTTGCAGCTTTGTTTTGAGATCTAACGAGTTTTGTGTTCCGTGTTGATTGACAGGTCGCTTGAAATGAAGGTGAAGAGATTGGAAGAGGATAGAGAGAAGAGCTTGAAGGAGAAGGAGAAGCCACCAGATCTGCCGAAGCCTTCTCCGGAGACTGTCGCCGGGAAATCCGCGACCGGTGAGGAGTGTGGTAATGGTGATGAACGATCGTTCAATGAATCCAATTCGACGAGTCATCAGCCGCAGAAAGCCGAGGCGGAAGCGAAGAAAGAACGGGACGAGGATACAGAGGTAAAACCTGAACCGGATTCGATTAAGGATGATCCAGATCCGGCTCGGTTAGGATCTGAACCGGAAGCTGAGCGGGAATGGTCATATAACGGTAAGTTAGAAGATGACGACGATAAAAAACCGAAAAAGGAAATGAAAATTGAGAGTGTGAGTCGGGTGGGTGTACTCGGCCCTGACTCGAACGAGTTAGGTGAGTCAGTAGGGGAGTCCAAGCGGGAAGAGAAAGAGAAGGATATTAAACAGATTAATAATAGTAATAATAATAATAATAATAATAATAATAGTGACGTGCAAAGTTCAGTGAGTTTGTCGCTGAAAAAGAAGAAACGACGTCGTGGTAGTGGAGAAGGGAGTAGCAGTGGAGAGGAGGAGAGAGAGGGTGGTGATGATGAGGTTTCTCCCGCCACGAAAAAGTTGCCTGCCGTCAAATCTGAACCATGGCTCAAACTTCTTGAGATTATTCGCTCTCATCAGCTCGGCTCAATCTTTGAAAAGCGGCTTCGAAGCCAGGTAATATTCTTATAATCTTTATAAATTACTCCTTTTTAAAATATAAAATATATAAAAAGTAAAATTAAAAAACACATAATCATATGATATAACATTTAAAATTAAAATCATGCTACTTATGTCATACCTTGTACTAACATATGATATAAGAATTTGATTGACGCAATATGAAAATTTAATTAAATTTAAGTTAATGAGAGTTTACATGATCATATGATATAAAAAATTAAATTTAAAATCATGCTACTTATGTTATATCTTGTATCAATTTATTCCACGACGATAATTATAATAACTGGATAAATAATTTTATCGATGTGATTCAAGAGTTTAATTCACACGATGTGAAAATTTAATTAAAATGTAATTAAATTTAAGTTAATAAAAGTTTAATTTAATTGGAATCCAGCTTAATTTTTTTATTTTAGGTGGTATGACGGTTCACGTTAACACTATTAGGTAAAACATTAATTACGTTTTAATAAAAAATTGCAATTACAGCTTGGCACTGGACTATGTTGGGGTTATATAATAGTAGGCAGACCATGTTCATGTGAGGGTGTTTTGGTAATTTAAATCGTGGGGAGAATACGATGGAGGAGGATGTCGAGGTTAATATTGCAATGCATGGGCATCCTAGTTTCTAAAAATTCCTTTTTGCGTTGCCGTGCATTAGATATTTAGATCTTGGGTGGACGGTGAGGATGCAATGCATCTTGGTCTAGGTGGGGTCCAAAGTAAGAGTTTTGAAATGATTTTTGGAGTACAGTTAAAGATAATTGCAGTTGTTGCTGGCTTGTCTGTTTTAAGGTGTGTTTAGCAAGGCTGTCTAATTATTATTTTGTAAAATTTAAAAAACAATAAATTATTATTATTATTATTTTTCAAAAATAATTTTTTAAAAATAAAATAAAAATATTATTTTAATAAATTTTTAAATAAAAATTATTTTAAAAAGTAATCATTATTATACTTCTAAATATCTTTTGAGTGATAGATTAAGTAGATTAAGTTTTTGAAAAGCATTTTGTAACCGCAACGCAAAACACCTTTATTTAATACACAGCTGGCTTGGTCAACAGCTGGCTCAAGTGAATTGAAAGCCACGTGTTTTATAATGTTTTGCCCTTTGCCTTGTTCATAAATGGAAAGAAAACAATAGTAATATAACGTCTGCGTGTTGACTCACCCTCACTGATCCATTTGGCTTTTTAAGCTTTATACCTAACTTATTAAGCCCGAATTGAATTGTATCATGACCATATTCAAGGTTTGAATTATAGATTGATATTAATATAAGTAAATTAAATGATATTATTTTAAGATTTTTTTTAAAAAATTAAATAATATTATTTAGAATAATTTTTAAATCAAATTAGATTTTAATCAAGGTGATTGGATAATACCGAGTGAACTCTTATCCAATTTATTTTGAGACTTGGTCAAAATTAAAAGTTGGGTCGCCAAGTTAATATTCCTGTCAAGTTAAATTGAGTTTAATATTATTGTTTTAGACTAACAAAATATTCTATTCAAACATGATTGATTCTCGTGGCTGAGGATTGGATATGATTACACGCTAATGTTTTAATTCATAATTAAAAGTACTATGTACAGAAGAAGTAGAGCTTTTTTTTTGGTGGCCAATAGGGAATTTTTCCTGAAAAGCAAGATTTAGGAGCTAGATATTGGGAAATAGACTGCATTTATTTAGTTTTCTTTTAATAGTATAATTTTCTAGAAAATCATAACGAGTTTTGAAATGCCATTTTCTAATTTCTTGCTCCTCTGGTCTCTCTTTCGTCCAAAACTTGTGTGAATCTAGTTCTAGTCTTACAAGTTAGAAACCACAAAAGGGTTTTCAAATCGGTCTACCACCTAATTTAATCTATCAACAAGAACTTAAAGATGCTTCAACGTTAAGATTTTACGTTAAACAATTACATGGTTTGAAATATTTTGATGCCTTTTTCCTCTTATCTTCGGTTTTGTAATTTTGTTTGTTGTCGTCTTTCTATGCCTTTTGACTAACTAGGAGCCAGCTAGCCAGTCACCTTCTTTGTTGCTAGGACAAACAACTTTTCACGTATGGAACTCGTTCCCTTCGCAAACTTTATGGATGCCATGATATTTCTCAATCAATCTACTTTTATCATTTTTTTTATTTTTAATTCTCTTCTTCTTCTTCTTTTCATTCCGACCCGTAGTAAAGATTTAGGCGACTCTTGGTGTGAGGTTAGAAAATGAAAGTGAATTATCGAAAAATAATCTTTATATATGAAAAAAGTTTTTTTAAAGTATATTTGGTGTGTTAATAAATTCGAAGATGGATTTTTAGTGAAAATAGGTATAGAATAATTAGAAAAATTTAAAAATATTTTGTGTATTTTGATTTGAGACAGCCATTTCTGGGATTTGTGGGCCTGCAAAGACCCCAACTATCTTCCTTGATGCCTAACCTCGCCCAAAAACTTCTACCATCGATGGTACATTTCCAGCCCCATCAGTCTTGTATCGAACGTAATCTTAATCTTAAACACTTTCAAGAGGTGAAATAACTGGTTGTGGGGATAGAATATGCTATAGTCAGTACCTAGAAAATATATTCTGAGATGAGAAATATTCTTAAGTGCAGGGGTTAATTTCAGGTCGTCCATGGTCTAAAAGTATGTGAAAAAATTTTATTCGTTACAGGGAATGTTATTTTAGTTATTTTTTAAAGTGTTTTTTTACTTAAAAATATATTAAAATAATAATTTTTTTATTTTTAAAAAATTATTTTTTATATTAGTGAATTAAAATAATTTAAAAATACTAAAAAATATATTAATTTAAAATAAAAATTTAAATTTTATTAAAAATATTTTTAAAACATGAAAACAGAATTTTAAATAAGCACTCGAACATGACCACCACGGCCACTGCCGATCTGTTGGTGGACATTAAAGCCTGCTTTGTACGGTCAGGAATATTGACTTTTTGACGGCTATTTGGTTTATGACCTCATCGCACGTGTTCTCAGTTGCTTGGTAATAAAAGGGACAGGGTGGGTTTTGGGCCCTCTGCTCTGTATAGCATTTGGGCTTGTTTTTCAGACAAAGCAATCCCCAGCCACGTATTTTAGTTTTTTAGAGGAAGGAAATAGGGATGACAATGATATCGATGGAATGGATTTTGTATTATTTATTCCCGCACTCAAGCTCAAAATAGTTATTTAAACTTGACCCAAGCTCGAATGAGCTATAGATTTTTTATACCCAAACCAATGTAATTGGGTTTTTTTGGGCATTCATAACTCAAATTCAACATAATTAGCTTAAATTTTAAGGTTATTTATTTATTTATTTTAGGTCGGGTAGGATATGGATTGCCACTTTTGACATGCCACACGAATTTTCTTTCCTCGTCGAAGACAACTCATGCTTGCATTCTAAGCTTATTAGTCAAACTCAATTTGATTGTGGTCGAGGAATTAAACAAACAACTTATGCTTACAATCTAAAGCTTATTAGTCAAACTAAATGTGATTTTGGCCGAGGAATTAAAAATAAAGGTTAAAGATAAAGTAGAGAATAATCTGAATTAATAATTGAATTCCCATAATTCTGATATAAAAGTTACAATATTCCTGCAAAATTGATTCCATGTCTTCTTGGGAATAGCCAGCATCTTTTGTTTGGTGTCAGATGGCTCAACAGTGATTGCTAGTGACCCTGCGTGTTCAGGAGGGAATTTTGAAATAAAAAGTAGTTTTTTTTATTCGTTACGGTACTTCTATCAGTATCTGATGTTATTTACAACAATAATAATATTGTTTTGCAGGAATCTGAAAGGTACAAAAAGTTGATTCGGCAGCACATGGATCTCCAAATGATTCAATCTAGGCTTGATAAAGGGGTCTACTCCAAATGCTTAAAAAAATTGTTCAAGGATCTCCTGATTTTATTGAACAACGCAATCGTTTTCTTCAGAAAAAACTCACCAGAAAATCTTGCTGCGAATGAACTTCGAGCTGTAGTTTTGAAGGAAATGAAGGAGAAGCTTCAGAAACCGAAACCGAAACCTGTGGCTGTCAAACCTGCAACTGAACAATATTCTGCTTCATTTTCAAAGCCGAACAAATCTACTTCTACTATGGTAGCCTGCAGCAAACACAGTTCCATAAAAGCAATATCTGAAGGTGCTGGTAAAAAAGATGATAAAAAAGATGCAGAGATTGAAGAAAAACCCAAGGCAAATGAAAAGAAGCTTGAAGTCTCGATTGTGAGGATCGAGGAGAAGGGTTTAAAGAAGAAAACAACAAAAGAGAGGTCAGTCTCGGGGCGTAGAAACTCAAGAGCAAGCAATAAGAATGGAGAGATAAAGCATCAATATGGTGGTAATGAATTAAGTTCACATGACGCGTTGGAGATTACGGTAGATAGGAAAGAAAGCACAGGCAGGAAGAAGCTAGGAGCAGCAAGCTTCTTGAAAAGAATGAAGCAAAATTCTCCTGGTCAAGTGACGGAGAATGACGACGACGACGACGAGGAGTCCTCATCGGAGGATGAGAGTAAAGATAGTAAAACGGTGGATAAAAAGAGGAGAAGAAGGGAAGCAGATAGGATAACAAAGAGGGTAACTAGGAGTTCGAAAGGAAGAGGTTTGGGAGAAGATAGTCGAAACATAAAAAGAGGAAGGCCACCGAAAAAGCAAATGGATTTGGGTGGTGCGACGGGGAAGAGAGGGAGAGAGGACGATGATTCTGAGGTCGGAGTTGGGGGTGCTGGAAGAGCGAAGAAGAGATCAAGGAGGTGATGGTGGTGGTTGTATACTGTAAATTATTTTGGAGAGATTTTTGGATTTTTGTTTGGGCAGTGTAGAGTGGCGTTCGCATAGTCAGTAGAGAAAAGGGGTGAGATTGTGTGGAGAAGATCAGACAGAAGGGAGGAAGTGGGATTGTCTTTTGAAGTTATAGAATGTTTGTAGCATAGCCAGCCAGTGAATATACACAGCATGTCTAGGGAAAACATGAATGATAGGTTTTTAATTTTTTTTTTGCTTGTCTTTGAAGTATGCAAATGAATCATGATCTTCAAATTCTAAATGGCATGCTTTCAAGAAGAGAGACACTCTATAAACTTATTAATAAGTA
>Ga0325411_1009916_pt1 | contig 10102 bp, 3 predicted proteins | sample PopdelMetagenome_13_FD_206181 | JGI IMG/M metagenome (GOLD analysis project Ga0325411, IMG submission 206181) | Populus deltoides microbial communities from Bellville, Georgia, United States - Xylem-PdIQD-R4 | ecosystem: Host-associated > Plants > Phyllosphere > Stem > Wood/Secondary xylem...
ATTATTATTACTATTATTGTTGTTGTTATTGTGTTGCTGTTAACTATAATTTATACAATTAACCTCTCTGTGGTTCGACCCTGGTCTTGCCGGGTTATTTATTACTTCGACACTCCTGCACTTGGGAGAAGACATCAATCTTTTGGTCGTGTCAGTAGGCAGTGTTTTCTCGTGCGAGTCAAATCATTATTCATGCAAATAAAATAAATGCTTTAAACCGATTCGATTCTCAATAACCCTCAAATTAAATCTGAAACCTTTTTGACCAACCAAATGTCACTTCATATTTTTCACTAAAATCAAAACAAAAGGTTTTCATCACTTCTAAAAATCTCTCCATAGGAATCACTTGAATTTCTTCAGAATGAGTTTGCTTTGAATCAATGTCAAATGATTTCTATGTTTGGAATAGCTTTGAAATTCTAAAAATTCTACATGAAAACAACTCATTGTCAAACCTTCATTCACATAGCCACATCCTAGAACCCGAATTGAACGCTTGGGGGCATGATCAAGCTGGGGGGAAATCAAAAACTCTTGGTAGGGCTGGCTCCATAATTCTTTTTCTAAGAAAAATGCTGGTCAAAATTGGCAACTCTTGAGATAAAAGGCGGAGGACAAAGAAGTATGATGATATCAAATCCTTCCTAGAGGTCAAGATCACAAAAGATGACTCGAGTAAGCAAAAGCGAAAAAGCCATCGAAGTCTACTGACAACACTCCAACTTTTGAGAAGAGACAGACACCATGAAGAATAGGGATCTATATTGCTCAGGTAAGTATACATGCATAATGATCATAATGCATTGCTTTCAACATTGTCAGATCGGTGTTACACCATCAACTTTTGGGTAGCGTGTTTTCTAACCCTACCTCCTTTCGAGTGCGCCTTTGAGCCACCATTTCTTGGGTAGCGCGTTTTCTAACCCTACCTCCTTTCGAGTGCGCCTTTGAGCCACCATTTCTCAGGTAGTGCATTTTCTAACCCTACCTCCTTTCAAATGCGTCTTTGAGCCACCATCTCTTGGGTAGTGCGTTTTATAACCCTACCTACTTTCGAGTGCGCCTTTGAGCCCTCACTCCAACATTTTTCTAGGTAGGTCACCCATTACAACGCGACCAATTCTTCATGTTTTTTTATCTGGGTAGGTCACCCATTACAATGAGACCACTCTTTCCTTTTTCTTTGAGTAGGTCACCCATTACAATGAGACCAACATTTTTTCTAGGTAGGTCACCCATTACAACGCAACCAATTCTTCATTTTTTTTATCTGGTAGGTCACCCATTATAATGAGACCAACATTTTTTCTGGGTAGGTCACCCATTACAACGCGACCAATTCTTCATGTTTTTTTATCTGGGTAGGTCACCCATTACAATGAGATCATTCTTCCACTTGGGTAGGTCACCCATTACAATGAGGCCACTCTTTCCTTTTTCTTTGGGTAGGTCACCCATTACAACGCGACCAATTCTCCAGGTTTTTTTTATCTAGGTAGGTCACCCATTACAATAAGACCATTCCTCCATCTGGGTAGGTCACCCATTACAACACGACCACTCTTTCTTTTTTTCACTTGGGTCGGTCACCCATTACAATTCGACCAATTCTCCATGTTTTTTTATCTGGATAGGTCACTCATTACAATGAGGTCATTCTTCCGCTTGGGTAGGTCACCCATTACAATGAGACCACTCTTTCTTTTTTCCACTTGGGCAGGTCACCTCTGAAAATAGACTAGTGTAAGTGTGTGTAGGCAGGTTGCCCGTGAAAATAGACCATTGTGAGATTGTGTGGGCAAGTTGCCCAAGATAATAAGATCATTTTCTTTTTCTTTTCTTTACAAAGCTTACTATGCAAAAAATTAAGAAGTTTTTATGCTTCGTAAGCATTGTAAAGAGGGGGGCAACTATCATAACCCATTTTTGGGTTCTTTCAAATTACATTTTCTTTTCTTAAAAATAAACAACAAACCAAAACAGTGTTGTTTTGAACGGCATTGTTCTCCTTCTTTCATGCCCATGCAAAGGCAGGGAAGAAGAAGATTTTAAATCTTTTCCCGTTATTCTCCCTATCTGTCTTGCTCTCCTCACTTGCCCAAAAACACAAGCCACATCCCATACCCTGCCACCATTAATGCAAGCCATGACCAGCCACCCTACCCTGTGCCAAGACATGGGCAGGGTAGCCACCTTACCCTGTGCCATGACAGTGGTAAGGTGCCCCTCTCTTCCTATAGCTATAAATACAGAGAAGGGAGAAAACAAAAAAAAAGGGAGGAAAAGGAAAAAAAAAGAAAACCAGGGCGCAAAAATTTTGGAGAATGAGAGAAGCAAACGACATTCAGGGGGTTTTGAGCAGAGAGAAAAATAAGAACAGGTGGGAATTTTTGGTGTGAAAAAGAGGAACGAACCGGGGAATTTTGAGGGTTTAAGGACATAAAAATAGGGGGAAGCTGAGGTAGACAAAGAGGAAAAGAGAAAGGAAACGCAGCGGCATGAAAAGGAAGCACACAGGAGAAAAGGAAGAACCACCGTCCTCAGTCGTGACCCGCCGCCACCACCACCAGAGACAACAACCACGCTCCCTCATTTCAGGTAACCTTCCTCCCCCTATGCTGTCCATTTTTTGGTTCGTCTTCATTTGCATGCAGAACGTGAGCAATTCATGTTCTGCAGCAAATGAAATAATATTAGGTGGTTGCTGTGTAGAGCACAGGAACCACGTAATTATAATTCACTGGTTACTATGCTCTACGCAGTAACCACCTAATATTATTTCATTTGCTGTAGAACGTGAATTGCTCACGTTCTACATACAAATGAAGACGAACCAAAAAATGGATAGTAGAGCGGGAGGAAGGTTACCTGAAATGAGGGTGCGTGGTTGCTCACCTAATTATAATTCACTGGTTACTATGCTTAGCATGGTAACCAGCAGCCAGCCTTTTATTCTTTCGTATTGGAACATTAGCCCAGCCCACGCAGCTGGGCTGAGTCCAGCCATGTAGCTGATGGGCCTGAATATTTTTTGGGCTGGGTCTGGCTCAACCCAAAATGAATTGGCCCGGCCCAGTAAAAATATATTCAAAAATATTTTCAGAAAAATTTGTGATTTCCCCGCGTATTTTGTTACAGAATTTTTCTTAGTTTTGATTTGTATTTTTATACCATAAAGATACACATCCAGTATTAAAATACCCGGTTTTCGTCAAAACTTTAAAAAAATATTTTTTTTCATGCATACGGCCAAGTCTCTCAAAGAAAAAATCACATCATATTTTCATACAATAAAGAAAACTTCAAAAAAAAAATGTTTTAGCATGCATTTTGGCTTTAATAACCAGTTTATTAAAGTCATGAGAACTTGGCCAATATTTCAAAAAAATCCAAAAAAAATATATTTTGTTTTCTTTTTATATCAGGGATTATGAATTTACACGTAAAACGTATTCCCGATATTAAAACAATAGTTCTTTTATAGACATTAGAACGGTTAGGTTTTACCCCATAAGATAAGAACCTCTTTAATGAGGAGGGCTTTTCTTGAACCATAGATGGACCAACATGATGAGACCTCAGATTTTTATCAAACAATAAAACAATGCAGCTTACCTTAGGTAGGGTGTATTTGGGGTGCTAATATCTTCCCTTTACACAATCAGTCTCTGTACCTGATCTCTAAGACCAGTTAGGTTCCCAATAACCAAAAATTAGATGGCGACTCCCATTCCATTTTTTCCACTAATAACAGACAAGAATTCCTTGTCTCCCCATATTTTCCAGATACACACACATGAGTGTGGAGGACAATCGTCGCGATGCTGCACACGTGCGACAAGAGCTATAAGAGTGATGGTTTTACCATTTCTTACAATGGTATACATATTCTTAACCTTATCATGAATTGTCTTCCTATCATACTGTCATGGTCTCCCCAATTAGATGTGACTTGATTGCATTGGTACATCACACAGAACTTCATCAACATACTTTCCAATAAAAAATAGAACCACAACCTGTTTAGTCACTTTCACTTCACCACTATCATTTAGTCATTGCAATCTATAAGGTCTAGTATGCTTCATAGTATCCAAATCCAGTTTACTAACAAGGGTGGTGCTAACCGTATTAGCACAAATTTCTGAAAGAGCTCTCTACAATAAAAGTTATGTACAAATTGTTTTCTCTCTCAAAACAAGTTGATCCCACCATATTAGAACATAATTTGTAAACTCAATGACAACAAGTTTAATCTTTTTATGTTCTGTGTAGTGATGACAATCAAAGATCCAGTGAACTTTCTTTTCCTAGTCTAGATTTGCTTCTAGATCATTCTTTCCTTGGAAAACATGTATTTTCAACTTACTGGTACCTAACTTTCCATCTGAATCATCACGATGCGCAAAATCTCAAGAATTCTCTCTTTGGCTGAAAACTCCATCATAGTCGAAGCTTACATTTCTTCTTGATCTATTCAGCCTAAACCTTTTTGTTTGGCCCATGGATGCAAACTCATAGTCATCATCACTCACATCTGTGTTATCATCAATAAACTCATCAAAATTAATTCTAACATTTCGTTCAGCCCTTCGTACATTACTTCCTTAGTGATCAGCCCCATTAATTTGTTGCTTCAGGATTCAATATCATCTTTTAGATCCTTGGTCTCCCTAGCTAAAAGTTCAAGTTGTTGGCCAATAACTCGTATTTAGAAAGCATCATCAACGTTTGGTGTCATGAACTCGTGATTTTTAGACATATTTTGAATATGAAAAAATTGATTAGTAAAAAAAATATATCCTCACACCTGTCATGTTTCACACAAAGACAAGGTTTTTCACTCTAATAAACTCACTACATCTTTTACCTCACAGCATGCGTTCTTTAGGTTCTTTCAAAATTGAAAATCCAACCAATCCAAGTTAAAGGCTTTCACAATACAATCCAAGTATGAATATACACTTAAGAATCAATAAATATACTAAAAAAGCAAAAAAAAAAAAACTATGATTACGATTTCAAGAATAGTGATGCAAATTCGTACGAATTATGGGCGAAATAAAGACACGAAATGAAATAGAAGAGAAAATTAATAAAGACACTTATTTGATTGCTAAATAAACCAAATATAATAAAAACAAACTGATTTAGTCAAAACAAACAGTAGACAAACACATTTTAGAACTTGACGCAAATTTGATCTGTTACGTCATTTTAAAGCATCAGAATTCAAACTAAAACCTAACAATATTATAATAACCTAAAATTCAATATGTATTATCTTGATACCCAACAAACTATATATCTCATTTTATAGGTTGTTCTCTTATGCCTAGGTATCAAAACTTGTGTATCATTAGTGTGCAGCATAATTGAACCCCAAATTGAAACCTCAAGAAAACAATATTGAAATAAGCTCAAACTTAATATGTTGTCTGATTTCACCCCTAGTATGCAGTATATAATATTTTAATTAATTTTAAGGTGGCTTGCTTAGGGTTCTCTATGAGTTATGTTTTTGTGGCAGAATTGCTAGCTTTGAATAATGTCTTTTTTTAATTTTTTTTTACTTTTATGCCACTGATATGTTTAGGGACAAAAACAAAATGAAATATTTTTTTTATTTTCTTGTACAAGGATGTTATAGACACAAAATGAAATATTATTTTTCTATTTTTCTAATTGACAGAAACATTAAAAACTTAATGAACACTAGGAAAACAAAAATTTCATAAAGATATGACATGCTCTCAAAGCCTAGCTTTGATACCAACTGACACAAACCTCATGATCACGTGGTCATGTAACTCATAATCAAGATTGAGATATGATTTTGAAAAGTCGAAAGAGGTCTAATAGAAGTGTGACACAATAAAAACATATCTTAAGGCATCAACATTATTGGAATGAAGTCAAATAACACCACGAATCTAGTTAATCTTTAATAAGTCAGATTTTGTTCGTTCAAGAACTAAAGAATACAAAAATCTCTCACATGTTAAACTAAAAAATTCAAAAGTATTATTAATCAAAGTCCCAAATTTTAGGCTTACATGTGTTTAAATGGTTCTGAGAAATTAACCCTAATGGATCTATCATTGTGGGCTAAATTGACTCACTTATAAAAATTAATGCAAAACCTTTACTAGTAAACCCAAACCCTGATCTAAACAAGCATTGAATCCTAGCTAAAAACAAACTATTAATTAAACTCAAGCCTTGAACTGTAGCTAACAAAATAAAAAGTAAAGCCTACAAGTTTAAGTCATGCTCTATCGTGAGAAGACAAGAAGAAAAGAAAACATTGCAAGTCTAATACAAGACTTTTTTAAAACCTATAATGCTACCCAATAATCCTAGAAAAGAGAAGCGACAAATAGGATTTTGATCTCAACCTTATATTTTATCTTTCTTTTAGAAGGAAAAGGTTGTCTTTAATGATCTTCTCTATCATCTCTTAATATCCTTCTAATACTAGAAAACACAATTAAGTTGATGAATTATTATTCTTGCATACAAGAAAACTTTCCTGCCACATGTGTGTTTCCTAAGTCAGCTATGATTCCTTTATTTTTTTGTTATGTTTTTTCCTCACTTGACAAGGAAATAAAATGATCAATCTTAATATTTAAAGAAAATAACTAATGTTCTCACACATAATAGGAAATCCAAAACTAGTTAGGAATCCATAAAACACATGGTAACATCACAAAACAAGGCTAGCCGAAACTGATACAAAATTGATAGCCTTGTTGTTGAAACTTCATGACCCAAATACGAGTGGATTAAGCCTCTCTTGCACATGAATTAAATGTATTAAGACTTTCTCTTAATGCTTCAAAGGATTTCCAAGTTCAGCCTTGACCAAAACTTACACAACTAGCTCATTCAATACTTCTTTTAATGTCTTTGCTTTAAATCTTGTGATTAACTTATTTAAAATATAAAATGCGTCCATAGTGCTCGTGAGTTGATCCACATCAACCATGTAAGTGGTAATAATTATAGCTTCGCACATTAGATTGTGTTTGATTCTTGGCAAAGACTTGAGAATGAAAACTTTTAAAAATCTATTTTTTTTAGTTAAAAATGGTATTAATTGCTATTTCACAAAAAAAGAAAATTTTACAATGCTATCATTATCATAAAAATAAGCCAACTGAGTTACTGTATTATTATTAAAAAACAAAACTATATATTGAGTAAAAACAAAGAATCTTTCGGTTCCTTATCTTTTTTTCACAACCATATAAGTATATATTACATTTAGATTGTGTTTGATAATGAATTAAAAATATTAAAGGAAAATGTTAAGAGAATAGGTTTTAAGGATGAAATTTAGGATTATATAAATTATTAAGGGATAAATTGTTAAGAATATTTGGTAGTTATTGAAAAAATTGTAGAATATAATGAAACCACATTTACTAAGTTAATTAGATTTATAAATAATATTAATGGATCCTATAGTATTAAGTCGATGAAATAAAAATTTTAAATAGGATGAAAAATAATGAAAAATGGGATCCACATATAAATAAATGATGAAAAAAATACAAGTATTTAATTGGCGGGTAACATAAAGTTAAGCGTAAATTTTTTATCTCTCAACCATTATGTATTCAGTATGAGAAAAGAAGGTTAAATAATTTCCTCCTCCTATACATTGGTTGGTGTGTATTAAAGTAATTACCACTACCATTTTATTTTTTAGCATGCTAGAATTTCTGTTAGGATGCATTCTTTCAAGCTACATTTGAAAAAAAAAATGAGAGAGATAAAAAAAAAAAAAAAAAACCTTCACACATGTGGACATATATCAGCCGTATAGATCATGCATGGAAATTATCAATATTGCTTCAAATCTTATTTACCACAGTAAAATAAAGGGGATGTACAAAAACACATTTAAGTACCTATCTCTGTTTTAACCCTTGTCAGTCTCCATCCCCAATCCAGCTAAATGCTTCACAAATGCATTCAAGTGCTTGTCCCTATCTCTGTTTTAACCCTTGCCAGTCTCCATCCCCAATCCAACTAAATGCTTCACAAATGCATTCAAGTGCTTGTCCGAACTCCCATCCTCTTTAATAGCATCAAGTGCTGCCATACGTAGCTCTTTAGCTCTCTCCCTTTCGACTTGGCTCTCATCACTCACTGATTCCATCAGCGTTCGTGCCAACTTAGCCGAGTTAGACACTAAATTTGCGCCATCACATACCCTTTTAGCCACCTTCAACTCTTCAACCAATAAAGTAGCACCCACAAATTGGTCAGCCCTCATGGGACATGCTAGCATTGGCACACCCGCCACTATCCCTTCAAGGATCGAGTTCCACCCACAATGAGTCAAGAAAGCCCCCACAGCACGGTGACTCAGTATCCAAACTTGCGGGGCCCATCCTCTTATGATAAGCCCCCTTCCAGCCACACGATCTTCAAACCCTGATGGGATCATGCTATATCCTTCTCCCACGTGTTCTTTACTGGGCTGCTTCACACACCATATAAAATGGACTCCACTCTTCTCCAATCCTGATGCTACCGCCTCCATTTGATCTTTTGTCAGAAGAACTTGAGTCCCATAGCAGACATAAACAACCTTATGATCTTCGCACGTGTCAAGCCACGTCTTTAAATCATGCATCGAAACACCTCTCTCAGGTGGGGTCATATCTATCGTTTTTTCAGGGAGTATCGGTCCAACAGCCCACACACGATCATGGCCCAATTGCTTTCTTAAATGCTCGAAATAAATCCCTTCTAGCAAAGTCAACGAGTTAACGATGAGTCCCCAGCTCGCGATGTTAGCTTGCATCCCTTCTTTGGTGAATTCCGAAACTGGATCTCCCTCCACGTAGCTACGATAAATCGTAGAGATCTGCCACCATGGGTATTTTGGACAACTTGGAATCTTGGAAAACGAAAACAATTCGTTTTGGTCTTTTGGGGCGTTGGGCATTTCTTGCCAAAGTGAATACATTGTGGCTAACGCCATGGCTCCTGAGGGAGAGAACACGAAACGGCGAACGCCGAGCTGACAAGCTAAGCGGTGGGTCCACCCTAAGAACATATCAGAGATTATTGCTACAGGTGGAGAAGGGTGGGATCTGAACCAACTGAGCAAAGGCTGGTAGAGTTCACCAAGGGCATGTATCATGGATGTTGGACGAATATTTGGAGGCAAGTCCGTGAGATTTTCGATGCCAAAAGGGATTGAGGGGTAATTAGGGAAAGGAAGGACTAGGGTATTGATTGTTGAATTTTTGGAGAGGAGAGGGTTCAAGATAGGTAGGTTTTTTGGGGTCACCAAGATGGTTATGGTTAGGCCACGGATGGCTAGATGGTGGGCTAGGTCTCGGAGAGGGATCAGGTGGCCTTGAGCTGGAAAAGGAAAGAGTAAGACATGTGCTCCAGCGCTCATGGTGAATTGATTTTTTGGAGCTTGGGAAGACAAGTAATTATTTAAAACTGAGAAATCGAATGAAACGAAGAGGCCTAGTATATGCTACTGGTTCATAGTTGAGGATAAAGTATGGATGAGAATTAAGGTGAAAGTTTTGGGAGGATGTGCACAGACAGTTGAAGAGAGAGGAAAGAAGATTCGAGGAAGATAGGAGAAGAAAGAGAAAACCAGGTGAGATATGGTGGTGGTCGTCCATGCATAGCTTTTTAAGATACATATATGAAATTTTAGTTTGAATATGTAAACTTGAAATATTATTATATATTTTAAAAGGTGAGGGAAAATATATTATTATATATTTACGTAGATCTATGGTACTGTAAATCATATTAAAGACATAGACATAGAGTGTTAGAAAGTGTTTGTATTATAAATGATACTGTAGGCTAGTGTTATAAGGATAGTATCTTTGCTGTTTTTTAATTAAAATTTACTGTCAGGAGTGTTGTTTTATCTGTTTTAGGTGGCAAAAATTGTTTGGTCTAATTTGATAATTAAATTTAATATTATTATATTTAGCTTGAAAACTAGATCTAAATTGCCTTGATATGGGGTATGGCTCAAAGTTATTGGGTCTGATTTTCAGTAAAATTTATTATTATATTAATTTTGTTTTGTATTTTTTTTTCC
>Ga0325411_1009918_pt1 | contig 10101 bp, 6 predicted proteins | sample PopdelMetagenome_13_FD_206181 | JGI IMG/M metagenome (GOLD analysis project Ga0325411, IMG submission 206181) | Populus deltoides microbial communities from Bellville, Georgia, United States - Xylem-PdIQD-R4 | ecosystem: Host-associated > Plants > Phyllosphere > Stem > Wood/Secondary xylem...
TGATGAACATGGGGTTCCTTCTCACATATATTGAGCATCTGAATGGAATTCACTTACATTTTTCAAAGAAGAACCCCATAAAGGCTGCATTTTATAGTTAGATTTTTTGGTCACTATTCCTTGAGGCAATGCCTCACTTCCAGATGGCCTGCAATGATCCTAAGCAGAAAAATGATAGAAATCAGAAAGAAATCCAAGTCACTGGTGAGCCACTTTAAAGTGTCTTTTCATTTTAAACTTTTCTAAAAGGGACAAACCTTGCATATGTCAGATGTCTGCATCGCCTCAATCACTCCCCATGCAGTTATTCTCTGCATGGATAGAAAATCATCTTGTAGGTAAGTTTTTAAATCATCTAAAAATTTGAAGTCCCGTTTGAAACAAACTAAGGCCAGACTACATAAAATTTCAATCACTTGGATCTTTATGTCTAGAACAGCTTGATTAGTCTACAACTAGAGCAGACACAATTTTAGTCTACAACAGGCACATGCAAGCTACCGTAACTCCATTTTAAGGTTGCAGTTCAAGCCTAGATTTCCCAATTCAAAACTCACATATCCCAGGTGCTTTCAATTTACATAGAGGCAATAGTTCTAAGCCTCTTGCCGGTAACTTTCATACTAAAAAAAAAACTACACAAGAATTGATAAGATACCAGAAAATACCCCTTGCTTTTAATTTCTAGTGTTTCAGTTCTTTCCAGTGTTTCTAACTTCATTATGTAATTTTATCTCTTCATTTATAGGACAGCCTGTCATATGACAATTGACTGTTTTAACCAAAAGTACTCAATTTCAGCTTCTAATGAGAATCGATTGAGTCAGTACTAAGTGACACACTATTTGGGACAAAACAATGGTAGAAACTCAGAAGAAATGGTACCTTAAATTTTCAAAACAAAGCTAACATAAAAATCTTTCATCTATTTGTAAATAAACCTCATTCAAGATCTTCCCTAGAATATTAAAATCCTCTTAAAAGAACATACGCCATCATGTCACGATTAAAAAAAATTGCAAATCTACAGATTAAACAAGGCCTATGATATAGTTTTATGCAAAAGTAAATTTTAACAAAACACCACCATAACATACACTTACTTCTTTGTATTGCTTCCCAAAAAATGCAGAACCAACAAAGTAAACACTACATATCAAAGAAAGTGCAATTAAGAGACTGCAGAGGTATGATCCCCACTTGGGATCCGATGGTGCAGAAGCCTGAAAAGATAATGGAACATGGAAACATGAAAAGTTATAATCTCATCTTGTTTCATAGAAGCACTGCCATAAGTGGCTATGCAAAGGAAAAAAGGTGCATTAAACCAAGGTTATGTTGACGAAAAAGAAGTCTTATAATTATAAGCATTCTTCCAGATATGTTTGATGTGACAGTATTATACTTTCTGGAGGATAGTCCATCAACACAAACTCAAAATTCACTGGGTCTGCTTTAATATAATGATGCAAGACCGTTAAAAATCACATTGAGGTTTGGGTGACCTCCATATCTCTCTTAGTATTTGGTCATGGTCAGGAAAAAAAGCAAAAGAAAAAAAAAAGTCTCCTTAACACCCAGAAAATCAAGAACTTAAGAAAGCAGTCATCAAGTCACCAACTCCCAAAAATGAAAATATAACCAAGCAATTCACATGCAGAAAAATCAAAATCAAATGAAAATATATATTTTTTCAAAATTATTTGAAATTGTCTCGTAATCAATCATAGAACAAGTTTAGAGAATTGAACACGTAACTCTTTGAACAAGTTTTGTACCATGTCCAATCACTAAAATAAACGTCTCAATTCAAGCACCAAGGCAATTTACAAACAATGACCCCCTTTTCTTTTCTTTCTTATATAATAGACAAAAACCTCTTTGGTCAAATCTAAAGTGAAGAAAACCAAAAAAGATTATTTCTTGCATAAGCAATAAAAATTCTAACTTGAAATATCTTCCACTCAACCCTCTGATATAAAAGAAAGAGAGAAAAGTAACCCTGTAAGAAGTTCCACTTTCACTTCACAAATAACAAACCTGTAAGACCAAAAGATTTCAATTTTCTCCGCGTCTCCTCCTTTTTCTCAGCAACCAAACAGAAGGTCAAAGAAAACATCTCCTAATTTCCAAACAAGATGTCATCCATTTCTTATCCCTCTTTAATTATAATAAAATAAAATAAGAACCAAAATTGGCTGCAAACCCATTGAGTAACATCAGTGTCCAAATATAAAAGTCAATATAATCAATACTAAGTGACACTACTTGTCACGAAACAATCGATAGAAACATACTGAGGTTCAGGTGACCTCAGAAATCTTTCATGCTATTTTTCCACGGCCAAAAAAGAAAAAGAAAAAAGATGAGAAAAGAAAAGAAAAGGTAGCCTTGATACCCAAACAATCAACAATTAACGGAACCAGAAAGCTATCATCAAGCCATAGACTACCGAAATACGAAAATATTAGCAAAGGAATGCACTGTTAGAAAAATAAAAATCATATCTTGAACTGATATCAAGTAAAATGGTCAGCTAGTGAAGCATATCACGGACAACTTCATCTTGTCATCCAAGAACTTAAATAACAGAGTAGAAAACGACTGCTCTAAAGCTCGAAATCCATAGTCTGGTTTCTAAACTTTAAGCCCATAATCTAAGAATAGCAGTATCATCATTGTGATTTTTCATATAATAGAATAGTAATGGGTTGTGCTAAAGGAACTGACGGCTAAGCTAAGCACGTAAGCGAAGCCGGGTCGAAGCATTAGCAGGGCATGGTAACGAGAAAGAAGCGGTTGTAAGTCATCAACTAGAAAACTGAATAGCTAGAGACCAAAGTCTTTTTGTCAAAATTTGAAATTGGCATACAAGTCAGTTACGATACAAAGTTTAGACAACTGAGCATATAAACATTTTAAAGTTCTTCATGAGATTACAATTCCTATGGGATAACAGTTTGTATCCAACCATCCCCCACCCACGAAAGGAAGAAAACTAAAGGGACAGAGAGAATTGCAAGTAAAACCTCTTCAATTACAGCTACAAGAAAAGGTCTTTGTTTTATTACCACTTGGCCTTTAAAAAATTTGAACTTGGAAGTTCAATTTGGATTTACATGGACAATAAAAATTTGAGGCTTTTTCCAAGGGATCTTGTAATAAAAAACAAAAAAAAAAACCCATAAAAATACAAGAATTTCAAACTTTCTCAGCAACCAAACACAGAAGGGACAAAAAGTCATACTTTCCCAGTTATCCCTTTCTAATTAAGATAAAGTAAAACAAAAGCAACCATCATCAACTATGAAAACACCAACACACACACACACGTAGAGAGAGAGAGAGAGAGAGTTACAGCTAGTCAAGTTCACAACCAGTTCCCAAAATTTAAACAAAAAGAAAGGGAAGAAATCATCCGAAACCCACCAAAATCTGCGTGTGTGCATGAGGGATAGAAAGAGCTTACACAACTAAGAGTCTTCATTTTAACGGAACAAAAGAGCAGCAGCAGGAGAGACCCCAAAAGATGGAAAAAAAGGAGACCCTTTTCTGATTTATTTTATAAACTAAAAAGAAAAAAGAAAAAGAAGCCCTGTGTAGTTGGATAAAGCAAAGAATATCTCTCAAAGACAGGAGAGAAAGTTGACGAGGGAAAGTAATGCTAAAAGGGCAACTACAGCAATAACTAAACCCCATCAAACACTCACCCACTCTGTCAAACTCCCCTTCACAACCGCCACCGTATCTGAGAAGTCTAAAGCAGCCTCCCTTTCAAGAGGAGACGAGAGAGAGATAGGATTCCATCCAATGACCAACGAATAAAGTTTGGATTTTTGTGTTCGTGTTTATAGTATAATAGAGATTGTGGGGCTATTTTTAGTGCCTAAAAAGTAAAAACACAAACATGCAAGAGAGATTGTAGGGGGGGTGGTGGGGAAGCGTGCGTTATTGGAGTTTAATGTTAAGGATAGTTTCGATTTAGTCCTTTAATTTTGAATTTAGTCTCGATGTGGTCCTTGGGGTTTTTTAAGTGCCAAAAACACAAGCATGCAAGATAGAGTGAGGGGAGTGCTGCGGAAGCGTGCGTTTTTTGTGTAAATTTACTTTAAGGGTAGTTTCGATTTAGTCCTTCAATCTTGAATTTAGTCTCGATGTGGTCCTTGGTGTTTTTCTTTAGTGCCAAAATACAATCATGCAAAGAGAGAATGCAAGGGGGGTAGTGGGCGTGCTTTATGGTAGTGGAAATCCATTTTAAGTATAGTTTTGATTTAGTCCTTCAGTTTAAATTTAGTATCGATATGGTCCTCCAATTATTCATTTTTAACTCAATCCCTAAAGTGTAATATAATTTTTTATTGGGTGTTCTTTTTTAAAATCTTGCTTCTTATTTATTTTTCCAAAAAAAAACAACATTACTCATGTTAAAAGGAATTGATGATGGGATTCAATTGAAGAATGTCTACTACTTTGGAGACTCAATTAAGATAATTGATGAGCATTGGTAGATGGTTAGCTTAGGTTAGCCCATTTGGGCATATATGTGACGGGGCTAGTTATTTGGTTCTATTTATTTTTATGTTTCAAAATTTTTTTTGAAAAAATTTAATTTTTTTATTTTTTTGCTTCAAATTAATATTTTTTGATGTTTTTAGATTATTTTGATATACTAATATCAAAAATAATTTTTTTAAAATAAAAAATATTATTTTAATATATTTCAAAGTAAAAGGCACTTTGAAAAGCAATCGCAACCATACTTCTAAACACCCTTTCATCTTTGAATTTTCTACCTTGGCTAAATTTTTTGAGCATACAAATAAAATTTATGGTAATAAGTTATAATTAGTTGCATTTTATAGTTTGGTTTTATTAATTAATATGAGACGTTAATTTTTTTAGTTTTGATGTGGATGGCTAGGAAATGCAGACTTTAAATTTTAATTTAGAACATGGTCCAAGGAGGAAAAAAAAAGAGCTTGGAATCATGAAATAGATATTTATCATGCTTTTTAAAAATATAATTATTATTAGTTCTTAGAGGAAGTCCAAGAACATGATTTATAAAGGCTTCTAGAATTTTTTTTATATACAATTTTTTAATCTGGAAATTATGATTTCTTAGGGGGGAAAATTAGATGAATTAAAAAAAAAAACTCATTTTGGATTTTTTTTGTATGAAAAATACAAAATTTCCCAACTACGAACCAATTCTCAATATAGTCCTCAAATTATTGATTTTAGCAATTGGATAAACTAAAAAAAAAAAAAAAACCGATGTAGTTGGATAAAGCAAAGAATATCTCAATGAAAGAAAGTTGATGAGAGAAGTAATGCTAAAAAGGCAAAACGACAACCGCCGAAAACAAACTACTCTCCCTTCCATAAACGGCGCCGTATTTAAGAAGCCAAAGCAAACTAACTTAACAGACAAGAGTTTGGAGAAGTGACAAAGACCGATTTTTTTATTTATTATTTTGCTCCCAGTTTTTCTTTATTTATTTTATTTTATTTACATTTTCCTAATTTTTATTGTAATATAGTCCTCAAATTATTAACTTTCTCGATTAGGTTTCTTTTGTATTGTACGTTTCTCAATTGGATTCTCCTGTTTAAAGCCTTCCTTCTTTTTCTTTCTAATGTAAAACGCCAAATTTTACTCGAGGCAGGGTAATGACTTTAAGGGGTGTTTGGCACAACTTTTATTTTTTTAGATGGTTTTTTGAAAAGTGATTTAGCTTAAAAAAATATTAATTGATGGTTTTTTAAGTCTTTAAAACTCTAATTTTAATTATTAATCATTAACCCAATTTATTATTTATTTATTTACTTTGTTTTTAAGGATATACAACGTAAGTTATGAGTTTGACTGGTTAATCCTTATTAATCTACTTTTTAAAATTTTTTTTTCAATTGCTTAATTCTTTAATATTGGATTGATTGAAAATTGAGTTTTATAATTTTTTTTGATTTGCTTTGTATAAAGTTATCATAATCACATGACCTGAATTGTAATTTTGACAAATTAACCCGAGTTGACTCGAGTTGTATGTTTTGTGGTCTTTTTTTTTAATATATATTTTTTTCAATTTCATGCTTTAACATTTAATTGATAATTAAGTTTTATATTTGATTTTGATTTACTTTTTATAGGGTTATCTTGATCTCATGATCTGAGCCGTAAATTTTGTAGGTTAACCTAAATTGACCCGAATCTATTCAATATGTTTTTGTTTTAATATTTTTTTTTAAAAAAACTTGTTATTTAAATTTTTTTAATCAAACTACGCTTTTAATAATTTTCGATTTATTTTTAGATTTGTCAAATTAACTGGGTTATATTTGATCAATTTATACGGTTTAAATTTTTTTCCTACAAAACATATTAATAAAATTAAAATATTTTTTTATATAAAAAAATTAATTTGATTTGCGAGTAAAATTACTTTTTTTTTTTTTCACATGAGCATATTTGAGTAAATCTGGAGTTAGAAAAGGACGAGGGGCTGCGAAGGAGGGTATTTGGTCATACACGTAACTGAACCCTTCACTTGGGCAGACAGGTAATCTGCTTGGAAACAGAGAAGGCGTAGGATAAGAAATGTGCGCACGATATATAAATGTGTCCTCATTACCTCCCTGCGCAAATTAGGGCTGGTCACTTGCCAAAAACGTTTTCCAGAATTGTAGTTTCACGCCACAATTGATTGGTACCCTCCTTCTCCTCTTTAATTTTCTTATGTGATTTTTGAAATGAAACACGAAACCCATATTTGTTTTAGTGTTGTTGATAATGGGTAGTGTTCAAGTTTGAGAATTTATTGCTAATATGATTGGATTTTGTTGTGTTGTATTGTATTGTGCTGCACATGTCTGTATTGCATTTTTCTTGTAGTGTAGAAGGGAGATTGAAAGGTGGAATGGAATGATGGAGTGATTTGGTGAATTGGGTAGTTGATATTTTTGATTCATATGGGTTAAATGTTGTGTAAATGCTTGTTGTGTAACATAGGGAGTGAAGAGGAGAAAAATGGAGATGGAACCTTTTAATGCATTCATTTTCTAGGTTGGAACATCTTGAAATTAGTGTTTTTTGTTAGGTGATGTGGAAAAATGGGAATCATTTTGTTTGCATGTGGAGTAAATAATTCTTGTACTTGAGATGGCTGTGATGCTGAGGAAAGGAGAAAGAGAAAATGGCTGAAATCTCTGAACTTGGAAATAGGCATCCAGTGTTGAGCACTGTCGAAGGTTGGGAATTTAGAGTGAATATGAGTGGATCTTCTTCCCTAGCTATGACCTTGTCAAGTTTACAAGTTGCACCATATTCTATTTTTATCATTGGATGGGATAAAACATTTTCTTGCTTTTCAATGCTTGAAAGGGGCAGGTTTACTTGTCCAGTTCTTACATCATTTTTATGGATGCCCCATAATTTGGTTGTAGAACATGAGAATATTGTTATTTTAGTTTTCATCAGTTTGCCTTTGTGCTTGCAGCCTTGTGTTGGCACATGTATGTTGTTGCTTTCTATACTGTAGTGTTTATTTGCACATCGGAATTGAATTGGTTGTTTATATTTTTGGCATATTGGATGCAGGCCCTTAAGCTGATCTTTCATAGGTTAATGAGAAAATATGATGTCTGAAGAGGCTGGCCAAATGTTGGTTGTTTATGATGATCCATCTGACCAGCGATCTTTGTCGTTGGATGATACAAGCAGCGCAGAGGAATCGCCTGATGAAACCAGACTATCACTAGAAACACCTAATGATGCAATTCCATATATTGGACAAAGATTTGCTACTCATGATGAAGGTTATGAATTTTACAGTGAATTTGCAAAAAGATGTGGATTCTCAATCCGTCGTCACCGCACAGAAGGCAAAGATGGGGTTGGAAAAGGGCTAACAAGACGTTATTTTGTCTGCCACCGTGCTGGAAACACCCCTGTCAAAACCTCAAACGAAAATAAACCTCAAAGGAATAGAAAATCATCTCGATGTGGGTGTCAAGCATACATGAGGATTAGCAAGGTCACAGAGTTAGGAGCACCAGAATGGCGTGTCACAGGTTTTGATAATCACCATAATCATGAACTTCTAGAACCGAATCAAGTTCGGTTCCTTCCTGCATATCGAACCATATCAGATACGGACAAGAGCAGAATCCTCATGTTTGCCAAAACAGGAATTTCAGTGCAGCAAATGATGAGACTCATGGAGCTTGAAAAATGTGTAGAGCCAGGATATTTGCCCTTCACTGAAAAGGATGTGAGGAACTTGCTTCAGTCATTTAGAAAACTGGACCCAGAGGATGAGAGCGTAGACTTATTAAGAATGTGCAGAAATATAAAGGAGAAGGACCCCAACTTTAAATTTGAATACACACTCGATTCTGACAACAGGTTAGAGAACATTGCTTGGTCATATGCGTCATCAGTCCAATCATATGAGATCTTTGGTGATGCAGTGGTATTTGATACAACACATCGCTTAACTGCATTTGACTTGCCTCTCGGCATATGGGTTGGAATGAACAACTATGGGATGCCTTGCTTCTTCGGATGTGTGATTTCACGAGAGGAAAATTTGAGGTCACTGTCATGGGCATTAAAGGTAATAGAGTAAAAATAATCTCTCTTGTCGGTTAGTTACCCATATCACCTTGTATTGCACATGTAGTGCCTTTAAGTTGACTTTGACCAGTCCATTAATTGCCCCTCTCCTTTTCATATTCACGGGTGCAAAAAGAATGGGGAGGCAGAGGAATATAGATTCTAAATAGCAATACTAGTTGGATGTTTGGCAAGGGATAGTTGATGAGGCATTTGAAATAACTGGCCAATGAGGTTATTGTAGCATTCACAAATACAGATTGAGCACATAAATTAAGGTTCTGTTTTCTTACCCTTTTGACTCATTTTTGAATGTTAGGGGCATGCCAGACATTCACTAACACATGCTCGTCAGATTTTCCAGTAAACTCAGTTGAGCTTCTTGATATGTGTCATTTGCCAACTAGTCTGGTCTCTGCAATTATATCTTCCCTGAATGATATAACTATGGCTTCACTATTGTCAATGATTTGTGGTCATGCACACACAATCACAGGCACGTCAATGATTTGTGGTCATGCACACACAATCACAGGCACCCGTGTTCTTTCTCAAAGAGCTTTTTTAGGTCCCAAATTAACATTTTTTGTTTCTGTAATCTTTATGTCAAAAGGCATTCTTAGGATTCATGAATGGAAAGGCCCCACAAACAATATTAACTGACCAGAATATGTGCCTGAAAGACGCAATAGCTAAGGAGATGCCTTCAACGAAACATGCACTTTGCATATGGATGATTGTGGCGAAGTTTCCATCCTGGTTTAATGCTGTTTTGGGGGAACGTTATAATGAGTGGAAAGCAGAGTTCTATAGACTCTATAATTTGGAGTCAATTGAGGACTTTGAACAGGGTTGGAGGGACATGGTCACTATTTTTGGGCTGCATACAAACAGGCACGTTGCCAACTTGCATGCCTTACGCAGTCTTTGGGCTCTTCCATACTTGAGAAGCCATTTCTTCGCGGGAATGACTGCAGCTGGTCATTCAAAATCAATTAACGCTTTCATCCAAAGGTTTCTGAGTGCTCAAACTCGGCTTGCACACTTTGTGGAACAGGTATGTTACAAGTTACATGCCTGATTCAATATGCTATGTTTTGGCCCTTGGACTGCTCTTATTTGAGGCAGAATACACATGTGGGATCTAATATCTTCACACGTCAGATTTAATTTATATTTTTTGCTATATCAGGACATGAGGAATGATTTTTACCTATAGACATCCTAAAAAGCAAACTATTATTATAATTACAAAAGGGCTCCTTTATCTTTCTTAAGAGTTTTTGTGGAACAATCCAGTGCTGTGATTTGATCTATCTATCATTTATCCAACTAGATGACATGCCCAATTCTATGATAGGTTTTTTTAACTGTTGGAATCAGCCATCTTGTCAATTTGTTTTGCTTCAGATGTCATGCGAGAGTGATGTTTGTCCATGTAAAAATAGTTTTCCTTGAGAGAGAAAGGGTTTTTTTTTTTTTTT
>Ga0325411_1009920_pt1 | contig 10100 bp, 7 predicted proteins | sample PopdelMetagenome_13_FD_206181 | JGI IMG/M metagenome (GOLD analysis project Ga0325411, IMG submission 206181) | Populus deltoides microbial communities from Bellville, Georgia, United States - Xylem-PdIQD-R4 | ecosystem: Host-associated > Plants > Phyllosphere > Stem > Wood/Secondary xylem...
TAGATTACCAACCTCAGATCAGCCATGGCGCATGGAAGCTATTCCAACTCCTATACCGTCAAGAAATCTTGCAGTAATAAGAAGCTAAGGATGTGGAGAAACAGCCATGACTACTGCACCAATGAAGAAGAAAAAATCTGCAATCAAAATTGTTTTTTTCCTCCCTAAACTGTCATTAAAAAACCCACCGATTGCAGCCCCAAAAATGGCTCCTAAGACACAAGTACTCACAATCAATTCCTGCAGGACAACAAGTTGATCATAAAATCAGCAAAAAGAGTAAAGAAATCATCAACTTCTAAATAAATTTAACCTCCATATAATTGTTTTTTGTGATTTAGAAAATGGAGAGAAATTCATCTGTAAAAAGGTGCTCTTGCCAACCGGCCATCTTAACCTTTGTTGCCTGATGACATTTTAGATATATATAATTTAAAATATATGAAAATAGAGAGTATTCGATTTATGAAAAAAGAAATGTCAAGAATGGGATTCGAACCCATGCCCTTTCGGACCAGTACCTGAAACTGGCGCCTTAGACCAACTCGGCCATCTTGACCTTTGTTGCCTGATTTCATTTTAGAATTTATATAATTTATAATATATGAAAATTATTCGATTAAAGTGAAAAAAAATGTCAAGAATGGGATTCGAACCCATGCCCTTTCGGACCAGTACCTGAAACTGGCGCCTTAGACCAACTCGGCCATCTTGACATTTGTTGTCTGGTGACATTTTAGATTATATAATGTTTAATATATGAAAGAACCATTAAAATTAATATATATTATTTTCTTAAATATCCTAAAAGAAAAACAACAGTTGTATTGGCCGAGACAGCTTCAAGCCCATACATACCTCTTGGTGACTCTCAAAAGCAATTTGGTTAAATTTTCCAAAATTTTTAAAAACGTTTATGCAAAGTAAAAAAAAATATTATTTTTTAATATTTTTATCAAAACAAAATAGATATATAATTATAGTGCACGGGTATTTGATAGTTTTTTTTAGCCTTTTCAGATTTGTTTTTGTACTATCAATTTGAATAAATTATACTGTGCTATTTTTTTGTTTGCAAGTTTTTTATATATATATTCCCTAAACATTAAGAAATTCAAGATTATGAAAAATAGTAAATAAGCTAGAAAGCTCTCAAATTTCATAGGAAATCCTGAATAACTTCAGCCCATGCCAACTTCTTGGTGAATAACAGCCCATATCTTAAAATCAAATTGGCTGAAAGATTAATTTTTTTAACCCCATCAATTAATTTAGAGGTTTCTTCCACGACCACAAGTCCCCTACAACAACAACAACTCGACAATAAAGATCAAATTCCGTAGCGTGTGGATGTATTGTCTATTTCATAATGATTTTTATTTTAAAATAATATTTTTTAATTTTTTAAAAATTATTTTTCACATTAACATATCAATGCATTAAAAAATATATTAAAAAAATTATTTTATTTTAAACATGGAATGAAACTTCTACCAACTCTACAAAACTCGTGAATAGTCAAATCAAACATTTTAAAAAGTTGTGGCATTCACCTCAGAGACATGGCCTATCCTACACTTCACAGGTTTTTCTGCAGTCGTGCAAGCAGTGTATGGAAGGCGGGGTCCGTCTTCTGCATGTCTCCGATACCTAACTGCAAGATTTCACAACCCTTCTGCTACGCCTTAATTGCTAAAGAATTGACAATACAATATCAATACCATTAATTGAGCATGGTATATCTGTCTGCCAGTCTACCTTACCCTAACTAGCTAGCAGCTGGATACGGCAGCACTGCAAATCATAAATGAAAATCAATGAAGGAATGTGTGAATGTTCTTTTTATGTGGTTTTAGTTTTGAGGGTGTTTTCCACCTCTCTGATATATTAAAATGATCTTTAATTAGTTTGCGTTTAATTAGTATTCTCATTTTTACTATCTTCGTTTCGTCTTTTTTGTTACGAGATCAATGATGAACAGAGATCACGTAAATGATAAGATGAGGAATATTCTGATTTACTATTCGACTTAACCCTCGAGAGAATGATATGAATGAATGCAACGTGTAAGGTATCGAGGATGATAATAATTTGTGGCCCATTAAAAATATGGCAGTAAGAGGCCATGGCTTCAATTGTTTTCAGTGATAACAACAGCAAGAACAGATAGCTTGATGGTAACGGTTCACAATCGAAGTCTAAAAATAACCCAGAATATTTATGACTTTATGCTGTGAGACTGACTATGGCCCCTTTTAAGATGCAAGAATCCTCTCTTTTCTTGTTTTATAGTGATGGTTGCATCGATAATGAATATGTTGACAGCAAAGTCTCACCAAGTAAAATTTACATGTCTTTGCAAATGACAATCTAGCTATATATTGACAATGATGATCAATTTTGTATTTTTATTTTTCTTTTTAACAATTAAAAATATTGCCGTATCAGTTCTTATATATTACGAATGTTTCTTTACGTATCCATGGGGATTTTCTTTCAGTTTTGAACCTTGTTAGGTTTTGAAAACCTAGATAGATCAGTTTAGTTGTCTTTCGAGAGGAGATGAAAAATGTAATTAACCATATCTTTTATGTTTTATTATAAATAATTTAAGTTTGTTTATTTTTAATTTATAAATAAACATGTAATTTATTTAGTTTAGTTTCTTTTATGCTTGATTAGTGCAAGCAATATAATCTCTTGGGCTAGGTTACCTGTATGGATTTAGGCACAAGGTTCATCAATTGAAGAGTTGGCAAGATTTCATGATATATCTGTCGAGAAATTATTAAGCGAGTATTTGTCTTATAAGAGAGTGTTTGTCTTATAAAAAAATATTTTTGTATTTGATTTTTTAAAATATTTTTTGATCAATTTTTCAATTTAATTCATAATTTATAAAATCTCATAAAATATTTTACAAATAATAATTTATTCACAATATCATCCAATAATATTAACAAATGCTATTATCATTAATATCACAATCACCCCATCACCGTGATCTCTACCACTATCCCACATACAATCATTATCTTATTATTGCTATCGTCCCACTATCATTTTATTCCACAACAACTCTCATCACTTTTATCACTACACTGTACTATAATCATTATCATACTCCATCATTATTATTGTCATTTTCTCCTTTTGTTTTTATCCGCAACATTGCTATCATTATCATTATTATTATCATATATCATAATTATAAAGACTACCATCATTTTATTATTATAGTAAATTTTATTTCATTACCTACCAAATATTGTAAAAGATTTCCCATCCCAAAAATATTCTACATAAAACGTCATTTAAATGAATGTTTGTGTTCAATTTAAGTTCTTTCAGTAACACAATAACAAATCATAAAAAAATACACAAGTTTTTTTTTCCTTTCTAAATTAACATAGTAGAGAAAAACTTTTCCCCAAACAACTGGAAAAAAAAAATTAATTTTCAAAATAATATAGTTTAATTGGTTGTGCGAACCTTACCCGTGTAACTTGGAGATGCACAAAAATATCACATGCACATCTCCCAATCAATTTTTTCTTTATCTGGCACACGTAGGACACATGTTAGATACAAAAAAAAATTTCACTAGCTTGCGCGTGTGTTACATATGCTAGTGAGTAAGCATATCATTGCCTTTTAGGTGGTTCATATAACTTATTTTTAGCTTCAAAGTTGGCTTTCTTTTATATTTATAAATTGTCTTATTAAGAATTTTCTAATAATATTAAAAATGCTATAATCAAAGCTTTGTTATGTTTATACCGTCTCTTTCTTTATTTTATTTCTTTTTTTTTATTTTCTCTCTCATACTCTTGTTATTATGCCATCCTATTACATTTTTTTTTTCTTCTTTTCTTAAAATTTGACACAGTGAGACACAAAAAAAAAAAACTTCTAGCAGCTAGCACGTGTGTTACACCTGCTAGTGAATAAGCATATTATTGCTTTTTAGATGGTGCGTGTGACTTATCTTTAACTTCAAAGTTGGCTTTTTTTTATATTTATAAATTGCTTTATTAAAAAATTTCTAATGATATTAAAAATGCTATAATTAGAGCTTTGTTATTTGTTATGTCTATGACATCTCTTTTTTTTTTGTTCATTTTTTTTATTTTCTCTCTCATACTCTTGTTATTGTGCCATCCTATTACATTTTCTTTCTTCTCTTCTTAAAGTTTTATTTAGTCCCTCAATTTTTATTTTTAATTAACTTTATTATAATCATTTAATCAATTAAATTTATTTTTATTTAAGTGGAGAAAAATAACAACTTTTGGGAAAACATTAATTTTTTTTAGCAATTGCATTAAAAAATAAACATTAACTTTATTAAAAAAAAAAACTATGCAAAAATAATGGATGAAATGATCATAATAATAGAATTAAAGTTAATCAAACATGTCGTTTTTATCAAACATGTCGTAAAACAAATCTTGGAAAATAAAAAAAAAATTACTGACATATGATTCATGAACCCTATTACTCTAGAAAATAAAAAATATATAAAAAACATAATGCTACGTATGTGAATGGAGTTACTATATTAGTGAAAAATAAGATATAATTTGGTTAGTGTATTTGGGATAGAAAACAAAAACATTCCTCTTTTTACTATCTCTTTTAAAAGTATAAAAATTTAATATATGTAAATTTATTTTATATTTTTATTTATTTTTGCCCTTATTTTCAGTAATCAAATACTTAGTAATGAAACTCAAGCCTTAAACTTCTACACATTAAAACTAAACTTCTTCCTTTGATCCTACAAAAGACGTGTATCAATAAAAAAAATCCATGGCACAAAAGTGTTTTATGATTTTTTGAAAAATATTTTTATTTAAAAATATATTTTTTATTTTTTTGATGCTGATATTAAATATAATTTTTAAAAATAAAAATTATTATTTTAATATATTTTAAATAAAAAAATACTTTAAAAAATAATTAATATATCTCTCCAACACCAAAAAAAAAAAAAAAAAAAAACCATCCCTGTTTATTAACATTATTATTATTATTATTATTATTATTATTAGCTCATTAATTACTTGGCTTGATCGGCTTAAAACCAGACAGACACATATAGAAAAAATAAAGAAAAAGAAAGAAACCCCTTTCTCTTTCTGTGACTAGCTGGCTTCTGCTTCTCTGTCTAAAATCGTTTCGTTTTTCAAGTAAAAAACGCCATTATTAAATCATTTAATTTTCTAAATACCCCCACAAGATCCATTTCGCTATTCGGTTTCGCTATTTGATTTTCGGAGCCCATCAAAAAAGGTACTTTTTTGTTATTCTTTTTGTTGACTATTAATTTTTATGTTTAATTTTTTTGTGCTTTATTAATTTGTAGTTAGTTGCTTGAAGAATTATGGGCTCTTCGTTTTTTGTTAAATTTCCATCTGGGGTCTCAATAAAATTCAAAAACATGGTGAAAGATTGCATTCTTTTTATCATTACGTGATCTGTAATTTGTTAAAATGTTGTTTTTTTTGGGTTCAGAATGGTTTAATCCTTAATGGGTTTTTGTTTAAACTTAAGGAGATCATGTTTACAGCTTAGTTTTCCATGGTTTTTTCTTGTAATGACTGCTTTTGTTGACTATGAACATCACTGCATAAAAATGTTGACTTTATGTGCAGCTTGTAGTGCTTGTTGTTTACAATTTGACAGGATTGGAAAGCATTACGGCGCTTGTCTGTGTAGTGTGGTTCTACGTTGAGATGCTCAGAATGTACTGTGAATTAAGACAATGATTGAAGTTTTCTTTGTTGACTGTGTCGAATTTTTGTTGGATTTTATGTGATGCTTGAGTTAGGCTATGTGTTTCTTGCTTGATGTGTCGATATAGGCCGCTGTAGTCTAGAGGTTTACTTTCCTTCTTGCTCTATATTTGGATCTTAGGCTTGTCTAGTTTGCATAATTGTATGTTTGAGGATGCCATTCAGCTTTATATTGTATATCATGGCAATTTGGTTTGTTTGTGTTAGTGTTGTATTTATGACTTTAGATGAATGGAAGCAATTAGTTTTTATAGAGTGATAGATAGTGCATATAATTCTTTGGCTATTTGGGAAAACATAGGGTAGAAGAGAAGTAGGTACGAGGAAGCAGTAACCTTTGAGTGATAAGTTACAGGAGCGGCATCCAGATTTCGGTGGGGAAGTATATTAATGCTAGTGCAACTAGTCCAGAAAAAAGACAGTAATTTTCTTTTTTTATTTGAATTGTTTTTTGCTCATCCTCTTCTGATCTCCAATTTTCATATCCATGGCTATTATGATGTTTCGAGATCATAATCTGTTAAGTCGATGTAAATTTATTGGGTAGAGTGCAGGAAGGATCTGGCCACCATTGTGCAGTCCTGTGGTGAGTTTAGAAGCGTGAAACAGGAGATGAGCTGAAGTTAGGTTAATGTAGGGGGAGAAAGGCTGCTTCTAGGGTCAAACAAAAGGGATGAAGGAGAAAGACATCCATGCTATGAAAAAAAATGGAGGCCAATAGAGTTAGCTTAATGTTAGGGGAGAAAGGGTTGCTTTAAAAATTTTAAGCTTCTGGTTATATTGCACTTGATCTCTTCTTCTCTTTAGTTTCTGTCTACAGTGGTTAAATTCTGTCAAGCTATGGAAAATTAGATGCTGATGCTTTATTGATATTGCAGGGACCGTAATCCTCATTTTGAAGAGAAATACTGGATTCCACAAAGAAAAAGCACCTGATAGAATTACGCAAGCGGTAGAAAGCAGAGGATGGAGTAGAAGTTACTACTTGTTACACTTTTACGAGGCCCGCCAACTTTAGCTTCGGAAGATAGATATTTCCTTGGGTTCCAACATGTTCTTCTATTTAATTTCCCAACAGTGACCCTTGTCCTGTTATATACTTTCCCTGCCTATCAAGTTTCCTTTGTACTCTGCCCTCATTCTTGGATATTCTAATTCCATTTCCTCATCTTGTATAGGGGAGCTTCTGGTTCTTCTGAGGTAAGTATTAAGCTCCCCTGAAGAGATCTGCCCTATGGAAGGCTAGTCATTATTGGCATTGTTGGCTTGTTTCCAACTAGTTGTTCTCCAGCAACAGACATGCTTCTATAGGTTGGCCATTCTGTGAAAGTTGAAAAATGGCCTTTTACTCTGAGGATGACAAAGCAGAAGATTACCTTTTCAAGATTGTTTTAATTGGCGACTCAGCTGTTGGGAAATCAAATTTGCTTGCAAGATTTGCTAGAGATGAATTCTACCCCAATTCAAAGTCTACAATAGGGGTAGAGTTCCAAACCCAAAAGATGGATATTAACGGAAAGGAAATTAAAGCACAGATCTGGGACACAGCAGGTCAGGAGCGATTTCGGGCTGTAACATCTGCATACTATAGAGGTGCAGTTGGAGCTCTTCTCGTTTATGACATCAGTAGGCGCCAAACATTTGATAGCGTTGGCAGATGGCTTAACGAACTTCACAGTAAGTTTCATAACAACTTTTGCTAATTATTTAAATCCTTTCATTTCCTTTTCTGTACTGACTGATTTGATATCTGGTTTGATAGTCTTTGAAGTAAAATTATGTTTAGGACACTTTGCAGACCAGTTTGTTGTTTGAACCGCAATGCCTGCAACATATATTATGACACTCTTCCTTTCAGATGGAAGATTGATTTTATATTGGTTTTCTGTTGGACAGCTCACTCTGACATGAATGTAGTAACAATACTTGTCGGGAATAAGTCCGATCTCAAGGATGCCAGAGAGGTACCAACAGTGGAAGGCAAGGACTTGGCTGAAGCACAGGGTTTGTTCTTCATGGAAACTTCAGCACTCGATTCCTCCAACGTTGCTGCTGCCTTTCAGACAGTTGTTAAAGAGATCTACAATATATTAAGCCGGAAAGTTATATTATCACAAGAACTCAATAAACCAGGTGCTCCTGAGCTGGGAAACGGAAAGACCGTGGTTTTACAGGGAGATGGGAATCAAGAAGGCAATGCAGAAACTAAAAAAGGGTGCTGTTCATCTTAGCAACCAACTGCAGTATAATTACTTATTTTTGCCCGTTTCTTTCTCTTTAGCCCGAATTTGCCACTCATATTACATCCCTACTTCTCCATTTGTTTAGTTTCTTGATTTTGTTCCAGGTAATAGAATTCTTTTACTTGTTCACCTGAGTTAATGATGGTTGAAGATGATAAATTGGAGTAGCAAATGTAAATGATCTCATGGGGTTTAAAAAGAATTATATCATACAATGTTCACACCCTCGGTGCAAACCCTTATCTTGTTTTTCACCTAATCTTTTTCCTTTTTGCCTAGACCTTGGTTTCTAGACATGATTTACGAATTGACATTGCATTCGGATGGGAGGGGGTTCCAGGCTCGCAACATTGTCATGCATCATGTGTAATGCAAGATCACTCGTGTTCCAGGCTCGCTAGACTTACGTCTTTCATGGTTGAGTTAATGCATGGTGAAATCATCTTTGATTGCCCCTCCTTTTTTCTTCTTTTTTTAATCATCATCTCCTTCAATGCTTGAAGAAAGAAGTGGCAGTGTCATAGGATGGGTCATGGTTCATGGGATATGACCTTTTTTAACCTAACAGGCACCATAGGATATGGGTGCAGTCTGTACATAATATCCCTACCCTAATTACTGGCCCACAAGATGAGAATGGATGGTATGAAATTGTAACTCTAAGATCAGGATAGAACGAAAGCATATAAAAGAGAGGGAAAAAGAAAAGGATATAAAAATATACATTTTTTTAAATGAATTTATATTTTTAAAAAATAAAAAGGACTGCGAAAACATTTTTTTTATTCCAATTGTTTTTATTTTTATATTTCAAGATAGTCACTAAAAGTTATCTAAAATACCTTACTAATGGTTAAGATATAGGATATTCACTAGATAATCTCGGGTCTAAACCCTAGAAAAATTTAGAAATTAAATAACAAAAAGTTAAATTAAATCATTTGTTCGGCAAAAGAACATAAAGCAAATTCAATAGAATTATCAAGCACCCACTTAATCGTAAATGATAAAATATTGTTGTTTTTATTTTATTTTATTTGCAATTATTAAGATGACAGTTAGCATAATTTTGATTGAGATTAGCTGGCTGTTAATCATAGATGCCATGTTCCACGTGCGGTATCAAGTTTTATAATATTTAAGGAATATTTTGTGATGTCAAGAGATAGTACGTAGATGTATAGTGAGGAATACTAAAAGCCTGCGTTTCTTTCAGATTATACGGTCAAGTTTGTACGTAGATAAATCCTTCTCCTGTGAAAAATATGAACAGTTATGGCTATAGCAAGCCCGCCCCGTCCATCATAGATTTTCTGCTATATAAGAGACTGGACTCAGCTTCCTGCTGGTATTCTACAGTACATAGCAAGCGATCATCGATTTTTGTTGGTTTGCACTGCATCGACACATCAATGAGACCTCCTTCTTCTCATCTTCATCTTCCATGCTTAATTAATGCTCTCCAAAGATAGAAAGAAGAAAACTCTGGATTTTTTTTGTCTTCATGATTCAAAATTGTATCAGAATATTCCATGGTTACTAGCAAAGGTGGTTCGTCAAAAATGACAATGAAATTAGCAGATTAATCTAAAATGATTATGATATTTTTGTTAATTCTTTTAAATTTATTATTTTTTAAATTTCAGCTTCTTGGCTTGTTTGTCAATTGAATTTCATAATTTTATTCAGTTTTTTTCTATAGGGTTATCCGATATCACGATCAATTTGGAGATTTGACATGCTAACCATAAATGAGCAATTGGGTTAGGTTTTTTTTTTTTCTTTTCTTTTTTTCATTGTCAATTTTTTAAGTTTATTTATTATCATTGTATTTTTTGTTTAAAATATTTAAATTATCCAAGCTTATTAAATTCAGCTAAATCAATAACTCAAGCCTCATTTTTAAAATATGATTAAAAAATATTTGCATCATCTTAGTATATATATATTTTTTAAAGAATTAAACTACCCCGCAGTGTAATGCAGAAAATCTATTTAGTATTAGTTAATTGTCAATAAGGAAGCGAAGCATTGACGTGAGTGAAGATAGGAGGACAAT
>Ga0325411_1009921_pt1 | contig 10100 bp, 3 predicted proteins | sample PopdelMetagenome_13_FD_206181 | JGI IMG/M metagenome (GOLD analysis project Ga0325411, IMG submission 206181) | Populus deltoides microbial communities from Bellville, Georgia, United States - Xylem-PdIQD-R4 | ecosystem: Host-associated > Plants > Phyllosphere > Stem > Wood/Secondary xylem...
ATATAAGCGTCTACAAAAACAGAGAACAGCAGCACTTTGAACTTTTCTTTCAAGAGGCTTCTCACATGCTTTAATAAATTGGAAAAAAACAACTAGGGGCAAAGGAAACTTGATGGGAAGAAAAAAAAAAAAATTGAGCAATGCATCAACAGGAAAAATGAGTTCAACATTACAGTCTATAATCATGATGAATGAATGGATGTGGCAAGTTAGAATAAACGCATGAATCGCTAATTATTTAAACCATACAATGTTGCTATGTAATTAAAACATATACAATACATAGAATATTTAACTGGAAAATAATTTATTAATATTTTTTAAAAATTTATTAAAAAATAAAGACTAAATCTGAAAGATAAAATTTTTTGAAAAAAGATGAAATTAAAAAAAATTCAATTTCATAAATTATTTCAAATAAATAACAATTAAAATAATAAGGACCAAATTTGACAAATAAAAAAGTCAAAAAATAATAAAATTAAAAGAAAAAAATTCATAAATTATTTCAAATAAAATAAATAGTGATCAAAAAAATACGAATCAAATCTTATATATAAAAAAATAATTAAGAAAATGATAAGATAAAAAAATAACGATAAGAAGAATGCGAACCAAAGTTGATATAAAAATCAAATTAAACTAAATTTCAATAGATGAAATTGAAAAAAAAATATTCAAAACAAAATATATAGTAATCAAAATATTGAGGACCAAATTTGTTATAATCAACAAATAATATGATATTTTTTAATTTTCTGCAACTTTTAAAAAGTGTATTCCGACTAAAATAATAAGAAAATACTTTCCTAAAAACCAAGTAAAATTTTTTTTTAACTGGAAAGTGTTTTCTATTGACCAACTTTTCTAATAATAAATAGACATGAGAAAGTTTAAAAAATGATTTTCAAGGAATTACTTTTCTTGACACAAACGAGACCTACGTCACAAGACAAACTTCTTTCTTTTCAATGCGGGATATAGTTTTTAGAGAGTTTTGGGTTTTATTAAAACATGTCAACTAATGATTTTTTTAAATCAATTTCTTATTCACCCATAATTTATTTAAATCATGTTAATATTTCACAAGAAAGAGCTTACGTTAAAGATAAAATTCAAATAAATTTTTCACCTTAAAAATGAGTTAACCTCACTTTTAATAATTTGATCTCAAATATATCTATTAACTATATTTTAAATAGATTTTCCAACATGCGCATCTCATTCAAAATTTGGGTAAGAAATCAAGAATAACCCAAGATCTTAAATGGGAAGAATTTTGTTTTGTTTTTAAATAATACAAAATACACCGGTCGTTTTAGCTGAAACAAAATAGAATTAAACCTTGATTATGGAGCAAAATTGGAGGTACTTAATTACTTGGTGATACAATATTACTCGGTGATCCATTAAGAAGTGGCAATATATGTGAGAATTGAGTGGAGGTTCTATTTGTCTTAGATTTTATTTGTTTATATTTTTAAGATATGATATGGTTTCTGATTTATCTCAATTATATATTTGGGAGTAATATTAATTAATCAACTTAAATGAATTTAACTAAGAACTCCCTTATAAAATTCCAATTTAAAACAATTAAAACTAATAATTTTCTTTCTTTCCTATCGTAGCTAGAGAAGCTATTACCTTGCCGAACACACAATCATGAGATGCGAAGCAGCAAAGATCCATATACAGTATAGACGTTTTATAATACACTGCGGGGTCCGATGCTGAATTGTGCCGTCATTTTCTGGACGACAACGACTCAATGCAAATTTTTGGGAGAGGAGAAGGAGAAGGAGAAGGCCACCACACAACTTTTATTCGCATCCCTTTATCTTCAATCTGCTGCTTGCACCTGTCCAAAAATGGATTCCCCAGAGAGGCAGCGTCTGAGTTTCCGCATGCCTTGTACTGAAAACGACATCTAAATAGTTGCTAGTAGTAGATCATGCGCTGTAATAAATCTTTATATATCAAACAAGAAAAAGCATAATAAATAAATAAAGATTGTCTCACTATATATGATCTAGCTTGCTAATTCACATCAATTTATTTAACTTTATTTCGAAATAATTACTGAGCTAGTGGCGTTTGATTTCTATATATCACTGAATTGATACAAGAATTCTAATTTGACTAAAGCCACCTTCACGACCTGGAAAATGATTGTATACATCTAAGTGTATCCTATCCCTATCCCTATCCCTATCCCAATCCCCATCCCCTGGTAGCGATAGCTTTTCAAACCTGAAGCCGCGGCAAGGTCATCATGTAATTTTCTTGTGAATCCGAGGACATTTTTGGAATAAAACAAAGACAAAACACGCATTTTAATGTTGATAGGCCAAGAGACAAAAAAGTCTTTTTGAGTGTTCGTATAGTGATATTCGTTGAATTTTTGAAATAAATTATTTAAAAATATATTAAAATATTTTTTTTAACATTTAAATAATTTTAAAAATTCAATTTGAAAAAAAAACCATTCTTTTTCAAAATCAGACCCACCACTGAAACAAATACTTTAACCACTAACAAAACCTCTCTTCTCTTTACCCGTTCATGCTTTGCGTTCCCAACGTTACACCTGTCCACACCTGTAGCTTCTTTCGCCGGCCAGCTACACGTGGCAGGGTTTAAGATTCCATCACTGCTATAAATTTATGTAAAAAAACCATTTAAAAAGAGGATGACCACCTTGGTAATAAACAAATACTGCTTTGTCAAGAGTTCACACCACCACAACAACAAAAAACGATGCGAGTCTCCAGCGAGAAAAATGGCGGCGGAGATGACGAGTCTGGAACGAGTCTGTACCGAGTTCTGGTGGATCGGTGCTCGAGTCTTGAAGCGAGTCATGCAAGGCTGAAACAGCAACTGAGTGAACTTACGGAGGCTGATGAGAAAAGAAAAAAGAATAATAGCGAGGCTATGGCGATGTCAGATGCCCGGTGGGGGTGTATTCCTGGGTACTTCACTACTGGGACTCCTTACAAGAGCGTTCTGGATTGCATTGGACATGCTGTTCATGTGTGTAGGGCTTCCTCAGGTGAAATTGTATACTGGTGGGTAACTATTGAATATATATAGATATAATTTCTTGCTCATACATATCTTTTACTTGGCTTATTGCATACCTGAGGCTGTCTTTATTGGTCCTTGGTTGGTTTACTTAGTTTGAGTTGTGTGTGGTTGTGGGAGTGTGTTTGGTAAAACAGTTCTAATTCATGATACAAGCTGAAAAGTGTTTGATGAAAGTGATTTTGGATTAGATGGAAATTGAAACAATAATAGAGAAAAAGAATTGTCTGCATTCCTGAGGCTATTTAAGTAGAGAAAGGGGGGAAATTGGAAATTTAGCAGGGTTTTGATTTTCCCTATGCGTATGGTGCACTGATTAATTTGTGGGTGAGATGGTCATGGTAGTGTGGCCACAACAATTGTGAAGATGTTTTTCTATGCGAGATGATTCAGGATGCAGGTTTTCTGTAAAGTTTCTTGTATATCTTTATTTTTATATACTGGATGACGCTCGTTGAAATGCTGCTGTTATATGCTAATAACACCACAAAATATTTATTGTGTATTTCTTGTTGCATTATTAATTTACAAGTTGGTTGATCCTCTGTTTCGGTACCATTTAGTAGTGTTTTGTTCAGCGATTACTGAACTGAGATATATAATCCTATACGGCAATCAATAATACCATCGAACCTCTCATGTACATCATGTGGTATAGCTCCTTGGTTAGCCTAGAATTTTGTATAGTTTGTTTAGTGGTCATGGCTGGAAATGCATTGAGCAGATTGGTGAACAATAACTTAGAAACTACTGTGATTATTTTTCTCAGTTACGAAACGTTAAGAGCATTTCATGTAAGAACTTTAACTCAAGAAAGTTTCTTGTATATGCAGATTACTGAATGAACTTTACTGTAACAACCAAAAACACTTAATTAATTAGGACATGGTGTTAAGAGCCAGGAATTATAGTGTCAAGGCTGGACTTAGATTGCTAATGAGTCCAGTGCAATGTTTTCTTGTTAGATTAACGTTATAATTATTATTTTTTTATGCTAACAACGTATTTTAGTGCCTTTTAATTTTGAGTAATTTAGACTTGCATTTGCACACAGAAGAAGCACTAATCTACTGCATGGATTGAATAATCAATTTTAGATTGCAATATATCCAGATTTCTTAGTTGTCATGTGTGCTATTAAAACATGAAAAGTATCTTGGCTTTTGGCACAACGTATAGCTAAAAGAAAGAAAGGTTTCACAAAGAGAGAGTCTTGAGATTTAATAAACTCACAATGTCAAAAAAACAATTAAGCCAATGTCCAATACTGTTTAAAAAATAAGTTAAACCAAACAAAATAATAAAATTCAAATTAAATAAAGTTCTCAAACCCCAAACCTAATTGGAAAAATAAATTACAAAACAACAACTTTCAGATTTAATATAGATATAAAAACAACCCTAGCTAGTTACAATAAGTTAAACTCCTACAAGATCAGGTCTCTTAAATATGTTTGCAAAGTTTTAATCTGATTTAATAATTAGATTATTAAAAATTATATCTATTTTTATTAATAAATTCATTTGACTCTATATATATCTTTTTAAGTTTTATCTTGTTGATTCACCTCATATGTCATAATTATGATGTGATTAAATATCTATTAACTTTTCAAGTAGAATATGGTTGAACTACTAAGATTTATATGCATGGTGACACTTGCATTGTTATGTATTGTTCAGCTGCTTTTGATCACGTTGCATGTTAAAACATAAATTGTTTGTTTGATTTAATTGGTTCAAAAAAAGTTAAGGAAATGGCTTGAACTTATATGAGATTGACCATAGCAATTGAATAAAGGCAAAATTCGTAAATGCAATTAGTGTTTTTCCTCTTTTTCTCCAATAGCTTTGTGATTATCATAACTAGCATATTCTCTTTATGGATGGAACTAAGGTGCATTTTCATGCGTTACCCTTTAGCTGATTTCGAATTTTTATCAGGAATCGTTCTGCTGAAAATCTATATGGATGGAAAGACAGTGAAGTCATTGGACAATGTGCTACTGAACTCCTTGTCGCCGAAGACCATTATGTACATCTAAAGAAGATAATGGATAGACTGAGCTTTGGACAATCATGGTCTGGTCGGTTCCCATTTAAGAAAAGATCAGGTGACTTGTTTATGGCTTTGGTTACAAAAAGCCCATTGTATGAGGAAGGTGAGCTTGCTGGCATTGTTACTGTTTCAAGTGACGCAGCAATATTTAACACCGAAAACTCACAAAATCGTGCTAGATTACCGAGGCTAAACTTGAAAAAGATTCAATGGAACCCACGACCACCAATTGCGCCGGTGACACAGATTGCATCGTCAGTTTCCAATCTGGTGCTTATGTGTATTACAACATTAGAGTTTTGTCCATTCTTTTTTTGTTCAAGTTCTATTTAATTTCATTCTCAGAAGTTTTATGCCCTCGTGCTATTTAACCAATCAGGCCACAAATTTTTTGGCTCGAAAACATGGTGATGACACATGCAATGAACATGGAAATTCTTGGGACAAAGGAGATACTGCAACAGATATGCGGTGCTTTAGATCGGAGATCCCTGGTGAACCAGTAAGTCTCAATTTTACTAGCCCTGGTTTAACTTTGTTTTATATATCAGTTGAAAGGAAACACTAAGCTGAAGTTTTATTATTGGAGGCGAAACTCAATTCTGATTTCCATGATGCGTAGAGCCCTCAAAAAGATGAATCTCTATTCGAATTCGCTCAACGTTCTAAAATTGTATTGACTTTACCATAATTTCTTAAATTCTAATTAAGCTTCCTAACATAACAACACTAGTTTGGAACTCATTATGCTTGAAATCATCTCGTCATCATTTTTACTTGTATACTTTTCAGTTCTTGCAATGGCGCGGTTCTTGATGCATTTCTGTAAATTCATTAATCATCCAATTGAAATATACACTTTACTTTTAGACACTAGTAATTTCATCCAAAAGATTTTTAATTTGATTTCAAACTGTACATTTTTTTTTTGTTTAAAAATTTTGATCAAAACCTTTTATTTCTTTTAGTTAGAATGGAATGCATTGGATTGATTTTTCTCACAAAATTTTGATCAAAACAATTTTTAATATTTAAATCATTAAAATTTACTTCACTGTAGAGGCTGTCTCTTTCTTTTTTACCTGTTTTGCTAATTACTTGGTTGAAATGTCTTACAGGCTGCTAAGATACTGTTAGCAAAGCTGAATATCAAGGGCATTGGCAACATTGGAAAACATGACGATGCCAGTGCTCAACAAAATGGTCCTCGTGATGTTGCAGAAAGAAATGAAGCACCAAATGGAACTAACGATCTTGCAAGTTCAAAGGCATCGTCTTCTTATCACTGCAACAACGATGCTGAAAGAGAAATTTCACAGAAAATAAATTCCTCCTCGGAATTCCGAAGAGAATATTCAAATGCATATCCAATCAGAAGCCCTAATGATTCAGAAGAGAACTTTCCTGTAGCCTCATCAACAGAATGCAATGGACGTCATGGGTTAGATAAGCCAGGAGATCAGCTGCAAAAATTAGTCTGCCAACAGGACAGGAATGAATTGGAGCTAGAAGCATCAAACTTGGAATCCAATGGGGTAGAAGATGATGCAAAAAGACACCCAGATGGTAATTTTCCAAGTCACGAGAAGAGTGTCGGCAGCCTTGGAAGTACATCAAGCAAAAGGGATCGCGATTCAAATTGCATAGTGGACTGTGAGATTCACTGGGAAGACCTACAACTGGGAGAGGAGATTGGGCGAGGTAAACTTCGAAGGCATAATATGTCTTTACCTTTGTTACATATGTTGTCCTTTAAACTGTTTACATATGAATGCATACGTGTAGGGCTTACTAGGCTTCCAGGGATGATATGATGAGAAGAATTACTATTTTTGAAGTGTTTTAGCAGATTTTGAGTAAATAAAACACAAATAAACTTGATCTTCATTCAGAACATTTTGTGTTAATATTCAAAGTAAACATATTTCATTAAAACATTTTATGTTGATATTCAAGTGAACATATATATTTCATTAATGTAATGAGACCTTGTCAGAAGTGCTTGGCAAAAGTACAGTATCTGGTCTAATTTTGATCATGTATCTGAACTCCATTGTTATATTAGATGATTTTAACTCTCATTAATTATAGGCTGTTCTTCTTAAAATTCCTCTCTTATCTTGGTTTTGCTCTACAGGTGCATTTGCTGCTGTTCGACGTGGAATTTGGAATGGATCGGTAAATTGATAACTGGAAAAGTTCTTCTGTGTTGTTCTGAGTTCCAAATTAATCTTGATCTAAAATGATTTTGTTTAACACCAGGATGTTGCCGTAAAGATTTATTTTGGGAATCAATACAAAGAAGAAACTTTACTAGACTACCAGAAGGAGGTGCTTAAACACTCAGCTTTCAATTGTTTGTAAGTTTCATTTGTGAAGGAAAGACCTGATCAATGGGTCTCGTTCGTGTAGATCGATATAATGAAAAGACTCAGGCATCCAAATGTGTTGCTATTTATGGGAGCAGTATATTCACCAGAAAGACTTGCCATTGTCACGGAGTTTTTACCCAGGTAATGACAGTGCTCTCTTTCTGAGGAGGGATCACCCAGTGGTAATGTTTTGCTAGCTCTCTTTCAAAGTGACCAAGGCTTCCTAGAGCTGCCGTTTGGTGTTCTGTTAAAATCTAGTGATATGCAACTTGGGGATGAAATCAATGCTGTCCTAATGGATACGTGCTCTCCTACTATATGTTCTGATTTCTTCAGAAAACTAATTTATCTTATATTTCTTCTGTTTTTCATGGTAGGGGAAGTCTTTTCAAGACACTACACAAAAACAGCCCGGCCTTGGACATTAGACGGCGTCTAAAGATGGCCCTTGACGTTGTATGTTATCAACGACTGTTTTATTTTAGAGCACAAAGGGGGCTTGTGGAGTTTTTCAACCGACAAACAAGGCCTTACAGTTTTGACTTTTACTGCAGGCTAGAGGCATGAATTATTTGCATCATAGAAATCCACCTATAGTGCATAGAGACTTGAAATCTTCCAATCTCCTCGTTGATAAAAACTGGACTGTCAAGGTAATATCCAAATATGCCACAAGTTATTCAAGCACACTTGTCATCTAGCAATTGCTTCGAAAACCATCTGAAGTCTGTTACAGGTTGGAGACTTTGGCCTGTCAAAGTGGATGAATGCAACCTTCTTAACTGCAAAATCTGGAAGAGGAACTGTAATGATCTTAGCACTCTTCTTTAATTATTTCCTCCAAATGTTGAGGAAATTCCTTCAGTTCCTTAGCTGCAAATTGTGCGAATATAATGGTCCTCAATGTTGTCAGTTTTTGATGCATTCGTCTGAAAATGTTTTACCTGCGTTTTTTTCTCTGTGCAGCCTCAATGGATGGCCCCTGAAGTCCTCCGGAATGAACCTTCAAATGAAAAGTAATTCATGAAACTAAACCCTGTTAATCTAGAAATGGACAAGTGCTGGTTTCTTAATTTATGTAAACAGATTCAATGGAATTGCTTGCTTGCGTTAACCAACATAGAAAGTAGAGGTGACATGGTCCCTCTTTTATCATCTAGCGTTCTTAACTCTTGATGTATTGGACACCTTTTACCTACTGTCTAGTTCAGCAATCAAAAGTGTTCAAGGAGTAGAAATCATTAAACCTCATTATTATAGCTAAAGTAAAGAGAGTTCATCGATCGTTTCTCCAATTTATTCATTGTTAACTCACCAATAATCTTCTGAAAATTAGTGTTTGGCTTGCCCTGCATCTGCACAGATCTGATGTGTTCAGTTTCGGCGTCATCCTCTGGGAACTCATGGCTGTCTCCATTCCATGGGTCAAGTTAAATTCCTTACAGGTATATCGATCCCTCGTAATATGCATTTCTCCCATATTACCTTAATCATCGACACATACATATCAAATACAGCACTGAATATTTCATAAAATCTCACTGAAAGTGTGTTTCTCCGATTTCAAAGGTAGTTGGGGTTGTAGGCTTCATGGATAGAAGATTGGAATTACCAGAAAGCCTCGATCCCAAGGTAGCATCTATTATCAACGACTGTTGGCGGAGGTACTTTTCTAAATGCATATGCACCAACCTTGTTTTTATTTTACTTTTAATAATGAATTGGGAGCTTGCAAGTTGATGAAAACAAATTTTGTTCGAATTATACAAGCAGTGATCCTGAACAACGTCCATCGTTTGAGGAGATAATACAAAGAATGGCAGGTGACATATCCTAGAGATGTTGAAGACTGAAAATAGCGATCGCTTGCAAAACAGTCCAAAGACACGTCAATACTTGAGTTAAGTACACTTAGAAGACAAGAAGCTATAAGGTTGTTTTGTGTGCGTGTTTTTAGAGTATAAAAATGATGTGATAAAGAGATGACAAGAAGTTGAATATGAACGGTAAAAAATTGAAATTCTAGAGTTACCTTACCTGGTAATGCTGGTTACCAATAATACACAAAAGTGCCTGTTTGGCTACGCCTTAGCATTTATTTTTTTATTTAATCATAATTTTATTCTTGAAACACAATTTTTATTCATGTATCCCATCAATAATGAGTTTTGAACTCAATTTATGACAAGCTACTTTCACATACTTTTGCTATGTTTTTTCTATGCTTTTCATTGAATTATAGTTTATTATTGTTGAATTTGCTATCTATAAGATTAAAATAACCTCATAATTTAAAAATTTAACGTGATCCAAGTTTTTGTATCTGTAAATTATATATATATATATATATATATATATATTAGTTCTTACCAATTATTTATATAATTTGATTTTTTATTTTAATTTTGTTTCTAAAAATTTTTTTAATCGATGTAGTTTCATATTCACAACTCCATGAAAACTAGAGGTTTTTCTATATAAAATATATTCGTAATAACATTACAATAAGTTTAATGGGACAATAAAATTAATATTATAATTCCCATAGTTGTTTTTACAATATATTAATAATACAATACACATTA
>Ga0325411_1009925_pt1 | contig 10096 bp, 6 predicted proteins | sample PopdelMetagenome_13_FD_206181 | JGI IMG/M metagenome (GOLD analysis project Ga0325411, IMG submission 206181) | Populus deltoides microbial communities from Bellville, Georgia, United States - Xylem-PdIQD-R4 | ecosystem: Host-associated > Plants > Phyllosphere > Stem > Wood/Secondary xylem...
TGTTTTATTGTTATTTCTCAAACAAACTTGTAGTATATGAATGTATAATTCTATACCTGTTATGGTTTGTTTTAGATTTTGTAAGATTGTATTTGTTTGTAAATTGTTAAAACTTTATGAAACTACCAAATTACATGTGCTGTTTTGAAATAATTAATAGCTTGCTTAATGGGTCCATTTAAAGTTTTATCAATGGTATTGCGGAGTGGTAATTTCCGTAAATTTATATATATTAATTTGTATGGACGTTGATAAATGATAATGAATATTTAATATTTATGAGAAGTTGTGATTGGTTTGTTGGAGTGGTAAAGTAATATTTTTGCAAGTTTATTTACCTAACTTAGTTAATTAATACATGATGTCATCATAATTTTATAGAGGTTCGATATAAGTCATGGATGATCGTTCATGGATGTATCGAGATTCACTCTAAAGATCGCGAAGGATTGATTATTGTAACGGGGTTCAGGATTTTATTAATTTCGCAACATCTATTCCCAGAAATTTTACTAGAGGCGGTATTAGATGTCCATGCAGGAAGTGTCAAAATAAAAAAATATCTGCACCAGATGAATAATTTTTTGAATTGTAATTGTTAATGTTGAATTTACCTTAGTATTAGTAATTGAATATTTTGGAATAATTGTTAATTTTACTCTATTATTGCATGATTTATGTTTAAATTTTTCCATTAATTTTAATTGTTAGTGTTTTTTTTATTTATTGAATATATTTTATTGTTGTATTGGCATAATTATTGAATAATTTGTTGAATTGTAATTCTTAATGTTGAATTTACCTTAGGATTAGTAATTGAATATGTTGGAATAATTAGTATAGATTGGGTAAATTGGTTGTGGCTATTGTTAATATGTGCAGGTTTGTGGATTTGGGTAGTATCCGGTATAGGGGAGGTGCTGTCGAATTTTTTTTTTTTACATTTGAATTTAATTATATAATTATTTGTATCAAATTGTGTAGATGTGTAGAACGAAAACCAGAGCTGGTCGCTCAGGTGCGGTCGCAGCTACTTCGTCTAGCAGCGAGGATGATATTTCCTTAGGTGCCTTTCAAGAAGAGTCACCTACACCACCTGCGCCGTCAACCGATGCTGCCGCTTCCAGCGGTACTTCACAGCGCAGAGGCGGCGTGCCTTCGCAGCGGAATCAATTTACCCGCAAGTACGAGGCACAGTGGAAGGACGACCTTTCAATGTAAGTTTGTTAAGGTTTTAGTTTTTTTTTTAAATTACAACATAATTTATGAAGTAATCACTATTGAATTTATTTCATTTATTTTCAGGTTCACAAACATTGAAGTCGCCCGAGTAATATCATCGGCGTTTAAATTGTCAATGGAGATTTCATTGTTTCAATGGAGTCAGATATCCAAGCATCCTGAATGGATGCCTCAAATCAATGCATGGTTTGACAGGTTTGAGGTTGGTGTTAATTTATAATTTTCAACTTATTAATATAATTATAAATAAATTATTATTTTTTATTTAAAATGAATTATTTATACACAGAACAAATTCTGCTGGGACAATGAGCATAACACTGTTGCGAGGAGGGTGTGGGAAAATCACGCGGCAACTAGGTAAAAATTTATGTTTCAAAATGTAATTTTTGGTTGTGTGAAGTAGGTTGCGTGATTTTTGGTATGAAGCACAAAAAAGGGCAAAACAAACCGCGAGAGATAGGGGTTTCCAAGGCTGGAACGATGTTGCGGTTTGGAGGGATTTCAAACCGATATATATCCCGAAAGATATATGGCTGCACTATCTTGAGCACGTGATGTCTGAGCGGTTCACATGACACTCACAGTCTGGTGCTGGCAACCGGAATCGGCCAATTCATGGCTCGGTGACAACGCACACTGGCGGCTCTGTTCCGTTTGCTGCACATGCGAAATGGATGGTACGATTAATTTAAATCAAATACATTGTTAAATCTTTTTTCATTATAGGCTACGTCTCTTGAACGTGAGCCGAGCCCGATGGAGTTATTTGTGGAGACGCACATGCGGAGTTAAGACCGCCAAAAGGGGGCGCAACAATTCGTTGATAACCGTGCTCAACATTTCATGGTATGTTTTTTCAACCATTTTATTTTGTAAGTTATTATGTTTATTGAATTGAATATGATGATTACTTTTTTTTAATTTCAGGAGACCTATAATAATCGGTTGAGGGAGAGATACGGGGACAATATTTTGACCCATCCGGAATTCGATCCGGATTTGTGGATGGAGTTTGGATCGTCAGGTGGACCCGATAAAAATCGGGTTTACGGGCTCTCCAACACTACGGCCGACAACTTGTGGTCGACCCGTAATGTTTCAACCGTTGGGAGCTCCCAATCAATATCGAGCTCCCAATCTAAGGAGTTAGTGGCCTTGCAGCAACACACGACTCAACTCACCGACAAATACAACCACCTATTAGCAGAGTACGCACAACTCAAAGCGTCTCATGCACAACAAAGAGCGGAGTCTGAACAACAAAAAATAGCTTATGAACAACAAAAAACAGCTTATGAACAGCTTCGCAAAATGGTCATGAACATGGCAACACATAGTGGAACATGTGCGCCTAATCCTTCTTGGCTGTATAACCACCAGCCTCCTCCAGGATCTCCTCCTCCTCCTCCTCCAGCTCCACCTTTATATTAATTTGTAATAAACATTATTTACCTTTAAAACTTCATTTAATATTTTTTTTGAAACATATTTAGTTTGTAATGAATATTATTTAACTTTGATTTTTTGTTTTTGATGTTTAATATAAATTTTATTTGCATAATTGGTTTTTATTACTGTAATTATTCAATTTTGGACCCCACGTGCTGGAGACGGTGTAGACCTCTTTTGAACTGAGTGTAGGAGTTTAGCTTATGTTCACCACAAGATTGACAAAAGCAGAGAAATAAATATTTTTTTTCGAAACCTTGTTGGAGTTGTTTTTTGCTCTTTTTATCGTTCTCCTTTGCTACCAAAATCGTCAGGTTTTCTTAGGTTGATCAGGAGTCTTCATAATGCTAAATTCATTTCTTCTTTATCTGGTCTTTAAGATTGGATAAATCTCTCAGAATTTGCACTAAAAAAAATGGTTATGCTGCTGTCGAAATTTTTTGTTCCAACTTAGGCTCTGATTCTGACTTGGTTTCGTACGATATCTAACCATCCTAGCTATATTTTGTCACTCATGACATGTTGAAAAATTGACCTACACCTTCATTAGGTCCTAGGGATCATTGTTCTTAAGGCAGATTCTCAGTCAGATTTGGATGCTCAGATATTGTCAGATCAAGAACTTTTTTGACCAACTAGATTAGTGCCAGATTCTGTTCTCTAAAACAATTTTATCTCACTTCAACTCCTTTATCAAAGTTATAGTCCTGGACGCGTAGATAAATTTGGGCTTTTGAATCACTTGATTTCGATATCAGAAGCTCAAGATATTCCCATTTGAATATCTAACATGAAGTAGAGATTTCTGCCACGAGAAGGATTTTGACCCGAGTTTTGCACTAAAGACTCTGCTTCCATCATAATTTTTGTTGGTCATTGTTCTTAGGTCATATTCCCAGTCATATCAGGAATGCTCGGCATTATCAGTTTCTGAATTAGATCAAGAGACCCTTTTTGACTAACCAAATTACTGCCAGATTCTGTTATCTAAAACAATTTTGTCTCACTTCGAATCCTTCATCAAAATTGTAGTCCTAGAAGCATAGATGAATTTGAGCTTTTGAATCGCATGATTTCGATATCAGAAGCTCAAGATATTTCCATTTGAATATCTAATGTGAAAGTAGAGAATCCTGCCGCGAGAAGGGTTTAGCCCAAGTTCGCGGGCCTGATTTGAAGGATTGTTTTGGACCAAGGATTGAATTGAAAAGTGCTAAAATGAGGGATTGAATTAAAGAAGGATATTGAAAGCTGGAGGGGGGCGCTGGATCATCATAAATAACAAGATTTTACCACACCGAATAAGGAAAATAAGACTTTGCAGCATGCACCATTACCCATCTGATTTCTTTCCTTTTTTCTTTGCAAATTCCTGCTGTTTTCCTTTATCATCACGCCTGATTTTTGGAGCTGCAACCACATTTTTATTGCCTCATTTCAAAGGGAGCAGCTGGCCCTATGGAAGGAAAGAAAGAAGCCACACCATCCTCTAAAAAACTGGAAAGAAATCAAACATCAGAATCAAAATATTTAAGTTTCCTTTTTGTGTTTTTTTTACTGCAAATCAGTAGGGATTTGCATTCTAGAATTAATGCATTGAATCTTTCCTAAATAGAGATATGTCTAGACTATATATAAGCCCTTCTAATGACCTAATGTGGGAAGGAGGAGAGAGCATAAAAGGAGGATAAAAAGAAGAGAAAAACGGAGAGAAAGCAAGAAAAAAAAAACAGCAAAAGAAAGAGAAGGAAAATGCAAGAGAGGCAGGCGACTGGGAAACCGGTCATTTGCCAGCACATAGCTGAAATATTTCGTCCGCTTTAGCATCTCTATTTTCGTCCGTCATTTACCAGTATCCAAGGAGGCACGCGTAAGCTGTGTCTTTCAGTCTTTGGTTTTATTTTCTGCAAACAGGAGCTGCAGTTTGGAAGGAAAACGCAAGAGAGGTAGGCGACGGGGAAACCAGTCATTTACCAGCATATAGCTGAAATATTTCGTCCACTTCAGCATCTCTATTTTCGTTCGTCATTTACTAGTATCCAAGGAGGCACGCGTGAGATGTGACTTTCGGTCTTTGGTTTTATCTTCTGCAAACAGGAGCTACAGGTATAAGCCCCAATCTCTCCTCCTTTGTTATTTTTATACTAGGCATTCGGTTGTAAAGATGTTTCTTCCCTCTGAATAATTGGTTTATGTTTAGAAAAGCCAACGCTTGCCTATTATTTCTTTCATGATGTTTGAGTTCAGCTGCTGTCCATGTAAAAAGGGTTTGTCTTTCATGTTTAGGAACTTTTACATTTAGGGACTTCCTTTTGTTTTCCTTACACCCGCTGGAGAAGAAATCAGCCGGCCATTGTTTTTTTCCCTTAGTGATTGCTCCTAATTTTATTTTTGTTCTTGTTGTCTGCGCAGGATGAGTTGGCTTTGATTTTTTTTTTAATTTGCTTTAAGCTTACTATAAATCTTAGAATATATATGACGGCTGGTTAGCTTTTATTGCGAATTTTTTTTTGTGTTTAATTATGATGTTTGTGTTTCGATAAAAAAAAATTAAAAGTTTTCTTGTATGTTGCATATGGCCAATACCCTAACATGTTTTGAACGCTTTTTTTTATACAAAAAATATTGGAAATTTTCGAAAATATGTTTTTGCATGAATTTCTTAAACACAACAAAAATTATTTTCTTGCATTTCTGGATTTTACAACATGTTTGTAAAACTCCAAAGGGTATTGGCCAATATTCCAAAAAAATAAAAAATCTTATTGTGGGGGGGAATTCATCTATTATTCACTATTAATATTTGGATAAAGAAATCCCAAAGGGATGAATATCCAAAATATTTAATGGGAATAACTTTTTATTATTCACTGTTAATATTTAGATAAAGAAACCCTAAGTGGTAAATATCCAAAATAATTTTCTAGGGATAATAAGCCATCACACATCCTTGAAAGAAGCCTTGATTATAATTGAGGACATTTTAATTTTTTTACTCCACGGTTTACGAGCCGCGAGAGTATAAAACACTAAGGCAAATAATAGGCTTTAAAATCGCCCTAGATTTCTAAATTTTTGTCCCTCCTCCTTGCAATTTACGAGTCGCAAACTCTTGAAATACTAAGGAAAAATGAGCTTTTAAAGCACATGGAATCTCCTTGGATTTTTATCTTAATAAATTTAGTTTGAATCAAACCCAGGAAAAATGATGGGATTAGAAAAACACCAACACCATAGCAATTATAAAACAAACCAAACACCAAGCAGCTTACCTTAGGTAGGGCGTACTAGGGGTGCTAATACTTTCCCTTTTCGCAACCAGTCCCTTGCCTTAGAATCTTTGAAAGACCAGTTAGGGTTCCTAGTGATCATAATACTAGGTAGCAACTCTCTTACACACAAACAAAAAAAACCGGAAATCAATCGAGGGTCGCCGCTCCACCGCGCTCCGCCGCGAGGGTGCGACAATTACCATTAATTTATATAGTTTTATATTATATATTCTAAATAATTTTTTAAAAACAAATTTAGAAAAAACTATTACCAAGAGTTTTATCGACGGAATGAATCCGTCGGCATCTGATAGTAGCATTCACCAACGGATATTTCGGTTGGTATTTCAAACACTCACTGACAGCCTTACCGACGGACTTAATCCGTCGACATTTGATAGTAGCTGCCACACTTACAGACGGATATATTCGGTCGGTATTTCAAACATCACCGACAGCTTTACCGACGGTACATAGTCGTTGGTAAATCACGATATCACCGACGGAATAAAAATCCGTCAGTATATTTCAAGTGGGAAACTTTTTTTTGGCGCACAAATTCCGTCTGTAAAACCATCGGCAAATGGTTTTTTTATTTTTCCGACCGATATAGCGATAGAATAGGGAATCACTGACGAAGGGAAAGCCGACGGACCGAATCCGTCGGTGAAGACGTCGGTAAATAAATCACCGACGAACTTCTAATCACTCACTAATGGAATATTTTCGTCGGTAAAACTGTGAAATCTTGTAGTGGCTCTTTATTTCACTCTCTATATTGGAAGTTTGAAAAACTTTATGACAATAATACGCTTCACACTTGGAATGTCTTTTTGCGTTCCTTTGAACAATGCCAAGAGGATAAATAGTGCGGAAAAGCGATAGGATGGTGATGATCATGATGAATTGCTGCTGGTTTTGCTTCTCATCTCACCGATGGCCATGCCAAAGTCTTAGTCACCTAACAAATGATAATTCAATAAGACCTTCACTCCTCACATTAAGATTATTGAGATTGTAACTCTGAGGGGTGTAGCTTAACTGGTTAGCCCTGAGTTTGCTCCCTAAAAGTCATCAGTTTGAGTCCCACAAACCTCAGAGTCACTGGAGGCTTACATAGTCATTAACTTTAGGACCCGTGAGATTAGTCGAGGTACATAAAAGTTGGTCCGGAGACCTATGTTAATAAAAAAAATATTAAAATTGTGTTTTCAAGATTCGATTAGCCTTGAAATTTTAATTTGCTGAGAGTTGAGTGTATCAAATGTAGTTGATGTAGTTTTTGTACTTGTATTTCATTTAGTTAGCCCTTACTTCACCTCTTATTTTTTTTTTACTTTAGTGTTATATACTAGAATTTTACTTGACACGAAAGACAAAAGTAATTCACTTAAAAAAATAAACAAGAAAGAACATGTTGAGCAGCAATATAAAATCTTTACGAGTCTTCCTCTTTTTTTTAATCTTTATTTCAATCAGCTTATACACACACACAAATTATTTTTTTGCATATCAATTCTTAGCTATTTATTGTTCTCTCTTCGGTTTTTATATATCAAAATTAAGTTTTTTACCAACCAATTCTTATCAAAATCATCCATATATAAATGAAAGCATTCACATGACATTAAAATCTCCCATCATTCATATTGAATACATAAGGGTTGCATTCATTGAAAACACCTTATATCATAAAATCTCTTTATTTAGACTCAAAACCAATATAACAACATCTGAGTAAACTCACTTGCCAATTTCAATCAACACATCAAAGGTGTTTCTAAGTCGGGTGGAGTTTTTTCTCTTCACTTTGAATTGTGCACTATCTCACAAATCACTGTAGATTGAACCAATTAATTTTTAAAAAATTTTCAATTTAATCCCCAATTTGTTTTTGCATTATTGCACCCTTTTGAGTCCAAATTAATACCAAGTTGCTTCTTTTTTATGAAGAAAGGGTTGAATTGAAAGACAAATGATCAAATTAAAAAACATGGAGAAAATAGGTGGCAACTTCAAATTTTATATGAAAAGCTTAGTTTGGTCCTCATTTTTTTTTAGTTAATAGGTGATTGGTCTCTTTAGTTGTAGAAATTTAATTTTGATACCAAACTTTATTTTCCTCTTTATTAATTTTTTTTGTGAGAGAAGAGAGAGGCTCACTAGATTCCGATATAGAGAGAAAATGTTACCGTTAACTTCTATTCTAGCCACAAAAAATGATCAATCTTGATGTCATTGGATTCCATTTGATCAAGGAAGTTCCACCTAGGTGTTTGTTTTTCTCCCTTTCCTTGCTTAATGAAATAGACCGCTTAATGAAATAGACCTCTCAGCAGGAAGATTTTCAAGTTTGAGCTGATTTTAGGTTTTTAAGCCTTTTTAAGTTGTTTAAAACCATAAATAGGTTTATCACGATATTCATGATATGTGTCTATGTGCCTGTTTGGGACTGTGGTTGCGGTTGCTTTTTAAAGTGCTTTTTCATTCTGAAATGCATTAAAATAATATATTTTTTTATTTTTAAAAAATCATTTTTGAGATCAGCGCATCAAAACGATTCAAAATATAAAAAAAATTAATTTTTCACCAAAAAAATAATTTTGAATTTTTTAAAAACACGAGTTGGCCTGCGTTTCCAAACGCTCTCTAAGATTACAAGGACAAACTAATTATTTTCTAAATTAGATTATTATCATAGGGTTTCTCTAGGTTTGAACCATGCAAGTTTGGTGTTACATAAAGGAAAATAACAACTAGGTTGTCCAATTTCAAATCGGATGGAAAAGATTTCAAAGAGCATTTAATAGAAGTTTCAAGTTTGGAAAATGATTTTCAAATTCGACTTGTCAGACATATGTACCGTACTAATTTGGAGTAACTTCAAGCATCTCTCTGTAAAATGATCTTGTGCTCTCATATCCATTCAGGTCTTTACTATCCATAAAAACCATCAAATTCAATAGAACTTCCAAGTTTGGAAAGAAAGTTAAACATGCATAATTGTATATATATTTTGTTATTACAAGCAAATCCCCTTCACTTTTATTTGGTTCAGCCAAGTCTGGGATCCAAATCAGTCCCTGCATTGACATTGACAATTCATTCAAAAGAGAAGACTAATACAGTATTTTCATTATTTGGTTCAGGAGAGACTCTTTAATTATATATTAAAACCTAGCAATAAGAGAAATAAGAGACACACATTGAAGTCTGCCTTTTTGGCTTTATTTATTGCCAAATTGGAAAGAATATGTAATGAAAAATCAATAATTGGAAAGACTCGTTAATGCTATCCAGTCGATGAAGATGGAAAACATACTCAAATCAGACCTAGGATGGGATTATTTGCTTGATTTTACTAGTTATTTTCGATTTGTTTTAATAGTTTTAGCTATTATATAAATAGTTATTTAAAATTATAATTTTAGAAATTGAAAAACTCTAATTCTTTAGCTTTCTTGTGAATACTTTGCAAGAAGTCAGTCAATGACAGTTCTTCAATTCATATACAGTAGAAAGCACCAGGAAAATTCCTTTGTAAATTACCAGAAATTTCGAGTGAAATTTCAAGTCAACGCAAGGCTGGAATAAGAGAGTCAACCAATAAATAGACTTATCAAACAATATATTCAAATAAAATCCGCCAAGTCAGGGACCCAAAACAGTCCCTCCTCCGTTAACAATTCATACAAAAGAGTTGTAGAATATTTTTATTATTTGTTTCAGGAGAGACTCTTTAATTATATATTTACAGGAGAAGTAATATTTCATTGATAAGTGAAGAGATTTCCTCGTATTGTGGCTCCATTTTTCAATATATTTATTTTTATACCAGGGTTTGTCTTACCCGAATGATAAACCCAAATCTCTATTGAAGATAAGAAATTATTGTTGATTAAATTAAAGAGAAAATCAAGCTGTACAAGCATGCATGTAAATTCACTCAAGGTTGTCAATTTCGTTTCGGTAGGTGTTTTGTTTTTTCAATTGGAATGGAATATTTCAGTTTCGAAGTGTTTCGGCGTGCCGTTTCGTGGTTGTACTGTATATATATATATATATATATATATATATATATATATATATATATATATATATATATAAAAAAAAAAAAAAAAAAAAATACA
>Ga0325411_1009929_pt1 | contig 10095 bp, 5 predicted proteins | sample PopdelMetagenome_13_FD_206181 | JGI IMG/M metagenome (GOLD analysis project Ga0325411, IMG submission 206181) | Populus deltoides microbial communities from Bellville, Georgia, United States - Xylem-PdIQD-R4 | ecosystem: Host-associated > Plants > Phyllosphere > Stem > Wood/Secondary xylem...
TTCTAATCGCGACACAAGAGAAACATTTGAGGATGATGATTACCGGATAAACATTTGAGCATTGATCTCGAGTTGCATAAATTCGGATTACGATTCAGTTATCAAAATCTATCCAAAGCAAACCAAACAAAAACTCGGTTCTCAAATTTTGTAACCTATTTTTTTTTAGATTAAAAAAAAAATAAAACTGGACTTATTAGAGCATTCTCTCAGCCAATAAAAATATAAAAACTCTGTACTTGAGGGTGTAGCTGCTGTGGTCATTTGTGAACTTGTTCTGCTTTTTTTTTCGGATTCGACCCTTTATGTGTATGCCTGTCACCCCCGCGGTGCCTTACCTGCTCCTGGGCTTGCAGGATGTCCAGTGGGCCGTGGGGAATAGTCGTGGTGCGCGTAAGCTGGCCCGGACACCCCACGTAAATCAAATATATATATATATATATATATAAAAACTCTTAAAAGTCCAAGTGACTCTTCGGTTGTTAAACCATCCTTGTCATGCGAGTTGTTGATTAAAAGATTTTTTTGAAAGTTGTAAATATTATTTTTTAAAATAATTTATATTTAAAAGTATATTAAAATAATATTTTTTTATTAAAATTTATTTTTGATATTAATATATTGAAACGATTCAAAAATATTTAAATAATTAATTTAAATAATTAAAAAATTTTAAATTTTGATAATTATTCCAAACTAGCACTAATTCTATTGATTTGAGATCTAATTTGAATTAGACTTACAATTAGAATGATTATGATATCAGTCTCCTCAATCTCAATTGATTCGATAAAAACTAAGTTGACTTAAATAATTGAATTGAACACAATCAACACTTTATTAGATCAAAAAATTAACTTTAAAAAATTAAAGTATGATTTTAAACCTTTAGCAAGTCAGTTTAATTTAAAAATTATATTTGCTTTGGCTTTTAGATGTAAAATTTAGATTTCTTAAATTACATAAAAGTCTCTAAATTCTCTAATAACCTTAGATATGTTTTTGCAAAGATTCAATAAAATACCCTAAACATTCTCCCTTTTTCCAAGCTTAGAATGACAACTTAAAGTTTTATTCCAAAATCAACCATCCTAATCCACCACTATTATTTCATAAACTATTTTTCTCATACTTAATGATTTATTATTAATGCTATTGAGAGTAATAAAGAAAAGGAAAGCATCTTGAGGCCTATTTTATAAAAAAGATGTCTTGAAATAAGGAAGATTTCACTTTGCCTTGGACATTAAAAGAGGGAAAAAAAAATCCCTTTCTCAAGATGATCATGTAAGTTTAAATGCCTAGAAAAGAAATATCTTGTTATAGATAAATATTATTCACATAGATTATATTAAATGGTTAAAGAGAATACAACATCATTTTAACAAATAATATAAATGTTAGTAGATTTTCTATGTGATTCAACTATCATGAGTCATCAAAATCCAACAAAGAGCTTTTGATAGCATTTTTTCTTGTTTTGGTCTAAATATAAAAACGTCTTCCTATACAGGTAGGATTATAAAGCATTATTCTTTATCACATGGTTATAATAAGTGGCTCTTACCTAGTTGGTGAAGGACTCAATGAAGCTTTAAAAGTCAATACTACTCCTTTTGAGAACTTAGTAGAAGTTGCACCAAAATTTTTAGGACTAACAAAAAGAAGACACAAATCTCCCTTTCTACAAAGAACATACAACCTTCATGTTATACTTGTCGCATGTGAGGCCGCGACGTGAGAGACGTCATAGGGGTCAAGGAATCACCATCTATTTGTTTAGTTTAAGGTCACTAGGAGACCTGCGTATACTGGTCTTATCAGAAATTTCAAGTGTAAGGGACTATTTGTGGCTAGGAAAGATATTAGTATCCTTAACACACCTTATCTGAGGTAATCTATATTGTGTGGTCTAGATCTGTTTAAAGGTTTTGATTAGTTATTAATTGGTGGTCTATCTATGGATCAGAATAAAGATTTACTTATATGAATAAATCTGACATTTTGAATTTATTATGGGCTCGTATGTCCAGATAAATTTTTATGGGAATGGTCCATGTAGGTGCCTTGACAGAGTTTACCTGTCCTGGAAGGTGAAAGGTTCTCCACAACGCATATATTATGGTAAAAGGTACTCATAATTTAAATTGGTGAATATTTAAAATAATTTTGAAAATTTTCTAGTCGATTATTGATATTTAAATACCAGTCTACTTATAGGTCCAACATTTATGCCAAAATGTCGACTATTAATTTTCAAGAATTAAAAATTTTAGGGTTATTGAAATATAGACCAAAATCTTTTGGAATTTTACAAACCTATTGTAAAATCCATGCAATATCTTTTTTAGAACATGCCAAAGTATTATATATATATATATATATATATATATATATATATATATATATATTTAAAAAAAAAGCTCAAATAATTTTAAGGATTTTTGGCCATATATAAGAAAAAGAAAGTATTTTTTTATAATTTGTTTTTAATTTTTATTTTTTTAACTTTATTTGGCAAAACCCCATTTTTGTAATAAAACTCCCCAAAACAAGCCTAAGGGTGTTAGCCAAACACACCCTTAAACCAAAAAAATCTTTAACAAAAACATTGCTAGCCAAACAAAGCCTTAGGCATTGATTCAATTTTGACCCGACTAAGTTGATATGACCGGGTTGATTTGACCAAGTTGACCAGAAATCTTTGGTTTGACTATGAACCAAACCAAAGACATGGGTCTAACATGAAAACAAGCAAAAAACAAAAACAAAACATATTAAACTTGTCAAAAACACAAAAAACTCAAAAATTTTAGCGAAAATGGATCACATCCTAGAAAAAACATAGAACATGAAGAATATAGATGAACATTCAAAGTTATTCCAGCAACATGAACTTTAAACCAGACCATATTTCATGAAATAAATGGAACAAAAAGGTTGTAGATCATGCAAGGATCAATAATCAAGCAAGAAAATTCAGCAATTATCACCAAATAATCTCGTTTTGACAAAAAAAAAATCTTGATACCAAAAACAGAACCTTGAGATTAAAACTCACAGAAATTAGTTATTGATGTATGAAAACCCTAAATTATTGTCTAATGATGTCATGCGATTATAAAGATGCAAAGAAATGAAATAAAAAAAGGTAAAAAACTTGTAGCTAAGACAATGTTCTTGGAAAGAATATAAAGAACACCAATCTAGATTTTGCCCAGAAATGCATCAACCTACTATCAAACCTAGAATTATATTTCTTATTAGAAATAATAAAATAAAATTATTCTAAAATTTTTAGAATTCTGTTAGATAAATATAAAGTTGTTTAAGAATTTATTATCTGAAAATTTGATTTTATTTGACAAAAAAAATCTTGATACAAAAAACAAAATCTTGAGATTAAAACTCACAGAAATTAGTAATTGATGCATGAAAACTCTAAATTATTGTTTAATGATGTCATGCGATTATAAAGATGCAAAGAAATGAAATAAAAAAGGTCAAAAACTTGCAGCTAAGGCAATGTTCTTGAAAAGAATATAAAGAACATCAATCTAGATTTTGCCTAGAAATGCATCAACCTACTATCAAACCTAGAAATGCATACAAAACCTTAAAACTAAATCTTTTTTATTTACACAAACCACATGGTCATAGTCATATACATTTGAATTAAAATAAATAACAAAAAACAACTAATCATGGAAAACATGCATTAAATCCCATTTTTCAAAATTAGCAAATAAAAATAGAAAGCTTATCCATGCAATTTAGATTTAAAAATGATTTTCAAAACATATTTTGGTCATGCCCAAAGCCTTATAAATCCAAGATTAATAACATAGCTTATCAATGCACTAATTGAACTAACAAAAATAAGAAAACAAAACATTATTTTATCAAAAACTAACTTAACTAAAGGGCTTTTATTACATAAAAAAAATCAAACACATCCTAAAACGCTTTAGAGAACAACATCAACTATAGAATCAAAAACTACAAAAATAAAAAGAAACAATCACCTCCCTACTTTTCAAGCATTCCAAGCACATTTCCATACTTGTAAACATAAACACAAATTAAATAACAATCAAAATCAACTCAAACAAGCCACATGGACTTCACTTTTAGGTTAAGAAATGTACCACCAAACCCCTAAAACAACTACTACCCTTTTTTGCTTTTCTTTGTAAAGTTTTGTTTCCACAAACTTGTCGCCCTTTCAAAGATAAAGAAACCCTTATGCTAGGCTCATAAACCTTCACAACTAGGGTATTTTCTTAGTATTTCTCTCTTTTTTTTTTCTCTTCCCTTCAGCTTTAATTTCCAAGGGTATTTATAGCATTGTTTTGATGGATTTCATTAAAGATTGATCAAAGATGAGTCATTTGATCAAAGTGAGAGAGTTCTTGATAAAATTTCACAATTAGAACCTCTATCCTTCAATGGTTTTTGCAATGGTGGTTATAACCTAGGTGGTTTTTCTTTGCTTGGAGATAAATGTATGCATTCTTCACCTTTTGATCTTAGAGGAATGATTTATGTACCTTTATAAGAACCTTATGGGAGCTTTGAAGTGTGAACACATAAAAAGCTTAGGTGGTTTTACACCAATGAGTATCTTAGTCAAGCCTGAATGAGTTGGTCACTTTCGAGATTTTGTTAGAGTAATTTTGATGTCATCGTCGTTGAAGACTACCTGAAGTTGGTAAAGGGGGTGTACATCTTTTTTTGGATCCAACATTGCTGAATTTGAAGGTTTATAGCTTCACATTGACTCACTTGAATGTGCCAACTTAATCAACCCAGAATATGAAAATTGAATGATGGCTGATCAGGGACAAGATGTTGGGGATTTCTATGGAAGAATTGGGATATAAACATCTAATTTTATGAAAATGAGGTTGTAGAGGGGATGTTCCTCTTTCATTTGCAAAATCCCGTATGCCATTTTGAGGTTTAGAATTCCATAACGAGCTCTTGGAAGGTGCCAACTTAATCATCGTGAACTGTCAAGGAAGAAGATTAATAGAGGCTGAACAATGTATCGTCTAGGTTAAACCATAGAATTTAGGGTTTTTAATTTAGAATTTAGCAAAGTTTCAATTTAGTCTCTGTTCATCCAATTGTGGTGTATGCACATTTAATTGATACAAAAACTTTTAATTGCATGAAATTTAACCCCCGCTAGACACAAACATCAGCCTCAAATTTTAGCACTATTTTCATTCTGGTTGTTGGTTTCTAATGTGTCCAATTGGACCCCCAAATTGACCTTCAAACTTTTATTTTTCTTTAATTTAGCTATTGATTTAACCAATTTCTACCCTCAAAATCATGCACCATTTACAAGTTGTTTCGTAGTCTTTAATTTCTTCAATCAAACCTAATTGGCTACCAAACATTAATTATTTCATAATTAAGCCCCTAAATTGGCCAATTAAGCTGTTCAAAATCCAATTTCAACCCCTAAACTTCAATTTCTTCTAATTAACACCCAAATTGACTACAAAAAATTATTTTTCCTTGCAATTAAGTTATTAATAAAATTAATTAAGCCTTTCAAAATACTCATTAAGTCCTTACTCATCTAAATTTGTATTTCTTTACCCCAAATACAAATATTTTACCGAATGGGTATTTTGTCAATCATAATTGGGTCACCAATTTTATCAATCTTGTACATTCAACTTTTCACTTTTCATTTTGGTCCTTCACCATCAACTTGGACCATCTTCTAGGCTTTTTTCATGTGTATCTTCTTGTATTTTGGATTTTATTTTATTTTTAATTTTTTTCTTGATTTTTTTGTGGGGTAAAAATGGATATCAACAGATGACCCTTCTTTATAATGTTTATGAAGCAAAATTTCATCGAAGTTTTGCATAATGAGCTTGTAAAGAAAAGGTGTTTGTCCAACTTATTGGGTGATCAACCCATCCATAGACTTTACTTTTAAAATTAAAAAACTAGTATATTTTCACTGGCAATGTAGTTTTTTTTTAATTTCAAATGGATTTTCAGCAAACATTTGTGCTTCCCTGAAATTTATCTATTTTCATGAGTGACTTGCCCATTTTAAAATTCAAAAGAACTCCAGTAAGCATCCATGCTTTCCTGAAATTGGTCTATTTTCATAGGTGACTTGCCCATTTTGAAATTCAAAACAAATTAGCCTATTTTTACAGGTGACCTGCTCTTTCAAATTTCAAAAAAAAACTTGCATGCTTCGCTAAAATTGATCTATTTTCACGGGCAACCTGTCCATTTTGAAATTCAAAATTTGGTCTATTTTCACGGGTGAACTACCTTTTTTATATTTAAAAAAAAAACTTTAGCAAATATCCATGCTTCTTTGAAATTGATCTATTTTCAATTTCTTCTCTTGATTGCTGAGGGTTGTAATTTTTGAGGTGGTCACTTTCGCTAGCTCATCTTCTAGTTTACCCAAGTAAGTCAGTGCAAGTTACTTTCAAATCTTAAGCATCAAGCTATTTTTGTAGCCTTCTCATTTTTTAGAGTATTTAGGCCATGACTAATACCATCCTAATTGAGAATGCATTAGAAATCCTTGCCTTATGACAATGTTGTTTTTCATGTGCTTTCCTGAAATACATGTGACACACAGTTTGGGTTTTATTTTACGGTGTTTTTTCTAACAAGGATTTCACAAGATTTACTTAGTCTTTGAAGAAAGATATTTTATCATGGTGATTGGTTTATAAGATGGTCTATTTTGCACTAGGTTAAAAAAGGATCAAATACTTGTTTGAAGTTTTGTGTTTGAATTTTCTTAATAAAGACGAATAATTATTCATTTTACCATGACTTGTGAATGGTTCCTTATGTTTTAAGACCGTATTTATCAGTCTTTCTTGGTTGCTTAATTAGAATAGAGTTTCAAGGTATATAATAAAGGCTGAGTTTCATGGCTACCAAAGAAAAGGAATTCATAAGCTCAAATGGTGTTTGAGGGTCTTCATGGGTCTTAGAGCACTTCCATTCCTTTATACCCTTTCATTCTCTTTTGTTATTCTTCCACCATATAATATGCTATCATAGTCCTTTATTTTTAGGAGTCGAGACAAAAGGATCTTTCTAGGTTTTCTTTTCACTCTATATCTTTGATCAAATACCTAATTGACTTTTCTTTCTCAAAATCTATTTACCCAATGCCCTTCTTTTTTTCAAACCCTTGATTGAAAACCCAAACATGTTTCTTTCATTTGTAAATTCCTTAATAATTTTCCTTTTCTTTGTTCATTGAAGTTGTAAGAGAAGCCTTTACTTGTTTTTTTAGATACTCGTGTCTTTTCAAGATTTGTTAGTTTAACAAAGCCCCTCTTCTTCTTTTTTGGGCTTGTTGGGCTTGCAGCCTCAATCACGGATTCCGTTCATAGGTATTCTACTCTTTATGGATCTTCAACCACATCATCATTATTTTCTAATACTGGCCCCTAATGTAGGGTGTAATCCTAGCCAGGGTTATCTTATAAAAAAAAACTTTATTTTGGCTCGAATTGGAACTACAATTGCTATATTTATTTCTAGGGGGTATCAAAGAATGATCTTTCCTTATTTCAAGCAAGATTGATCATAACTAATAAATTTTGACCTCATCATCGTAGCAATTTGCATGGAATTGTTTTGTGAGTTCATGATTCATGAAAACTTTATTATCTTTGTTTCATGCAGCTTTTACAGAAAAAACTTTAATGGTTGAGTTATCTATTTGGGTTTTTGGGTACTTAGCCATCTCCTAGGGAGTTGCTTGGTGAATTATTACTCTTAACATCGAGTCTCCATAGACATCAAGTTTTTTTATCTTTAACTCTAATGCAGCTTATAATCCGAGGATGCAAGCTTTATAATCAACCATATTATTGGTGCATTCAAATTGCAACTTGCTCAAAATAGGGTATTGCTTTCTGTTAGGGGAATTATCATTACTCTTGCTCCATTGCCATGTATATTTACTGCTATATCAAAATACATTGCCCATTAGTTTAATTCTTCTTCTTTTTCTATTACTAACACATCTTTATATGAGAAATCAAAGTTCAAAGGCTCATAATCTTCAATTACATTGTCTGCCAAATGATCAACTATAACACTTCCTTTCACGACTTTTCTTGTTATGTATACTATGTCATACTTAGCTAGGAACACCTGTCATCTTGCTATCCTGCTTGATAAATAAGGTTTTTCAAAGATATATCTGAGAGGGTCTTGTTTTGAAATTAACCATGTAGTGTAATACAACATGTATTGTCGAAGTCATTATGTAGCCCATTCAAGTGCACAACAAAGCTTCTCTACCATTGTGTATCTAGACTCGTAATCTATGAACTTTTTACTCATATAATAGATTGGTCTCTCTTTTCTTTCAGACTCATCATGTTTCCCAAGTATACATCTCATTGCTTTCTTAGTTGTTGTCAGATATAGAATTAATGGTTTGACAGAAACGGGAGGCACCAACAAAGGTGAATTTTGGAACTATTGCTTGATTTTATCGAAAGTTTCTTGGCATTCCTCTTTCTATACCCTAGAATTTTTATTTTAAAGGAGTTAGAAGATTGGCTCACAAGTTGTTGTCATTTGAGATATAAACCAAGCAATGTAATTCACACAACCTAAGAACCCTTACTTTTTTTTTTCTATCTTACATGTCAGCATAACCTGAATTGCTTTTACTTTATCGAAGTCGATTCAATACCTTGTCTACTCATCACAAATCCTAATAGTTTTCTAGATTTTACCCAAAATGAGCATTTTGCGAGGTTCAACTTCAATTGATACTTTTTCAACCTTTCAAACAGCTTTCTCAGATTCTGAAAATGGTCTTCTCTTTTCTTGGATTTAGTAATCATATTATCCACATACACTTCAATTTATTTATGCATCATGTCATAGAACAAAGTTACCATTTCCCTTTGATAAATGGCCCTAATGTTTTTTAGTCCTAATGGCATCACCTTGTAACAAAAGGTTCCTGACGGAGTAATGAAGGTTGTCTTCTCTTTATCTTCATTGGTCATTTTGATCTGGTTGTACCCAGAGAAACCATCCATAAAGGAGTACATTGAGCTTCGCTCCACATTATCAACCAGGACATCAATGTGTGGTAATAGGAAATCGTCTTCCAAGCTTGCTTTATTTAAATCCCTGTACTATACATATACTCTAATTTTATCACCTTTCTTGGGAACTACTACTATGTTAGATACCCATTGTGGGCACCTAACCACCTCAAAAAAACCAACATCCCATTGCCTTTCTATCTCGACTTTCACCTTGAGCACCATATCCGAACAAGTTATTTGTAGTTTCTACTTCGCAGGTATGCTTCCTTCTTTTAATGGCATCTTATGTACTATAATGTTAATATCTAAACCAAGCATATATGTGCTGGACCAAGCAAACACATCAGTATACTTGCATAGTAGTGAGATCAAGTTTTCCCCTTTTGCTAATAGTGATTAGAGTCCTTATTTTTAATTCTCATTTATCTTACACTGTACTGACATTAATTGTCTCTAACTCTTCTTATATCGATTTCCAAGCTCACTCTAATTGTTCTAGTAGCTTAGTGAGTTATTTTACATCATTCTCTTCCCTTTCATTTTCCTCTATTGCAATTATGTACTTATCAAACTTTGACCATTCATTCTCAATGTAATGTGCTCATAATTTTATGGATAATCCGCTTTTAGATTTCCTAAAAGTAGAATGTGTTTCAGTGTAAGTGTGTATTTTGCAAAGATGAAGAAACAAAAAAACACCTGGCATGCACAACCATCAAGCACAGCTAGCAACCAACATTAGTAAGAATAACATTATGAGCACCACAGAGAGATCCAAAGAAACCCGCACCAATGGGCAGGTGATAGCTCCTCCAAACCTAATAGACCCAAAGAGGGACAGTGAGAGAGACCAAGGGGAATAGGCTCCCCGAAGGAGCAACAATCTTGAACAAAAATATCAGAGGGTGTGAACCAATATGAGGCACTAGTAGGACACTAACATCACCAAACAGCCGGGTTGTGATCCACAAAGTCTATAGTAGAATAATAGCATCAAGGTGAGCAA
>Ga0325411_1009931_pt1 | contig 10094 bp, 9 predicted proteins | sample PopdelMetagenome_13_FD_206181 | JGI IMG/M metagenome (GOLD analysis project Ga0325411, IMG submission 206181) | Populus deltoides microbial communities from Bellville, Georgia, United States - Xylem-PdIQD-R4 | ecosystem: Host-associated > Plants > Phyllosphere > Stem > Wood/Secondary xylem...
GAAACCACCCCAATAAGCAGAATTCAGCACCTAAACCCTGAACATTTGCATGTTCAAATGCCAATAAACGTTAAACAAATGAAAGAAAATAAAAAATATTACTAAACACAATGAAACACCATTCAAAGCGTCCAATCCCACTTTGCGTGAATTTTGCTTTGATATTTTACGCAGTTCACATTGAATACAAATTATGGACATTTTATATATTGTTAATCTATATACAGATCAAACAAATGATTGATGATGCAAGTATAATCAATATCTTGTATTGAGAAAATCAAAAGCTTGCTGTACAGTTTCAATGGATGCAAAAGCAGATGCTGGAAAGAAAGCAGGCATCTCCATTATCACTGTCCTCCCATCCCTTTCACCATTTGGGAAAAACGTAGACAAGTTATAGTCAACCTCCTTTCCCAACGCTAGCTAATCGATGGCAACATTGGGTTCATGTCAAATCCAGATCCCCCAAAACTACCAGGCTCGGCATGCTTAACCCTGCCAAAATAGCGGATGTGACGCAATAGCCTGGCTAGGAAGGTGTTATGACATATTGTTGAGCTATCACAGACAACTGCTACGTGTTTGCGCGCCCTTGTAATGGCAACATTCGTTCGCTTGCTATCCCCCAGGAATCCAACAGCTCCTAAGGTGTTTGAGCGGACCTGATAAACAGGGAAAGGTTAAATATAGTTTGCTATTTGAAATATGAGAAAATGATTTGCAACGATGGTATAGAGAGACCATTACTTAATGCCATTGATTATTAGAGGTCAACAGGTGGAAATGATCTATTTTTCTTCTCACAAGTATTTGAATGTGAAATGCAGGGTTATTCAGACCTACTTAGTTCAGAAAAAAATGGCCTACACAGTTGCCAGGCCAGCTTAAAGTAGCTGGGACTTGAAGGGTCATCTCACCCTCCAATGAGTTCCTATTCTACAATGCAATACAATATATCTCATGATACCAAGTCATGATCTGTGCAACTAGCCATGTAGAGAGGAGAGAACTGAGCAGTAAAAGGCCCCTGGATATATTCAGTTTTGATCGTATGCTCATAGTGACATTCAAGATAAAATTGCACCACCTTATGTCAATGATAAGATATGTCGTCCCTACATGGAATAATCTAATAAATCATGCTTTTTAACATAGAAAGTCATCCCTACATGCAAGGACAGTTCTGGCTATTGAAGCAAATTGATCAAACATTAATATTATACACATTATTATATCTGGATCTACTATGCAAAAAGTTAGCTAAGGTTAGTTATATATATACATATTGAAATAGAATACGAAGCAACAACACAAGATTATAGTTCATGACAAATTTTTTCCCTTTCTCTAAAGCTAGTTCTCTCCTTTGTTCTATTATGATATCTCCTTTACAAACCTCTTCTACATCACAACCCCTGACATACTCTACCTTGATGGTGCAACCTCTTGCAACTCCAATATTGTCGGCTCTAGACCAGCAACACACAACAGCTGCAACCTTTAACATGTGCACCACTATCTCTCTCTAAAACTTGCAAACAAAAACTATATATTTTTTGGAAGGCACATGTTTAGCTCTTTTTATAGGTCAGGGCTTATTTTAATTCCTAAAAGGTAGCCAATCCTGTCCTGCTGAAACCATTATCACCAACAACACTTGTACCATGTGGGTGCAACATGACCAACTACTCACTAGCACACTAATTGCCTCCCTATTCGCTGAGTTATTGTCTCTAATCATTGATTATACTATATCCCATGCTATTTGGACAGCTCTAGCATCGACACTAGCCTCTCCCTTCGCAACACGCATTATGTCTATGCACTCAACCCTGATTGAGCTATGTTAGAAACCTGATTAAAGGCATCATTACCTTCTTACAACGTGGAAAGACATAATGATGAACTCATAGATGTTGGTAAACCTTTTGACCCATTAGATTTCAATCTTTACTTACTAAAAGGACCTTCTACAAAGTTTAAAGACCTTGTAACAACTCTTATGATTTGGAATGATTTGGAAAGAATCGGTATCTTTGACTAAACCGCACTCTTAATTTCTAAGTCATGAATTTGTCAGCAAACAACAATTTTTAGAACCTCTCTATTCAACAAGACAGTGATACCAAGACCCTCCAACCATTCACTCACCTTGCTTGCTCCATTGTTCCCCAACCAAGCTATAGTCATTACTCTAGTAATAACTTCTCCAATGACCATGGAGGGTTTGACTATCTTGGACAAGGTCATAGATAGCATGGTTGTGGTCCAACCCATAATTCCTCTAATAATTTTGAATCTTGACAACATCAGAATCAATCTACTTCGCATCACCGTCCATGGTGTCAACTATATGGCAGTTGGGATTGTTTACTTTTTGGACCAACAATAGAGGTAATAATCATTCTCCATAGTCTTGATAGATTTTTGTACTCTTTTTTTCTTTTTTTCTAATTCTCCTCACTAGCACCTGAATACTAGAGCCACTCATCATGTCACTCCAGATATTACTAGTCTCTCATATGTAGAATCCATGTGCATGCCAATCTGACCATCATGATAAGGCCAGTAAAAAACTAAAATCATAAAGAAAGAAAAATCTGTAAAAATATTCTGCAGCGTTCCTAATTTTAATTTTAAGCAGAGGAAGGAATAGAGGTGTATTAGTTGTTAGTATAAAAGGAACTATACCATTGATATAATTACTGCATCAGCCTCTCGGCCTTGAAAGCTATCAATAGTTGCAATCTCTACACCATCCGCCTCTGGAAGTTCATCTAGCCTCTCCCTCAAGAGTTGTACCTGAGCAACATATGGTGATTGCACCGCAATAGCTGTTGGTCTAACACCTGCACAGTTGAATTAATTTAGCCAAGGAATTCATGGTGCCACAAAGGTAGGTTCTGTGAAACTAGGAATGATAGTCTAGAACCATTCCTTCATTTAGCACATATGAGACTATAAAAACTATTAAACAATACAGATGTTAAAAGAGGGAGGAGCAGTGAATTTACGAATCAAAGTAGTGTTTCTACAACATTACCATGTGATGCAGAAGACTAAACAGTGTTATAAAATACATTTTGTATAGTAAGTGCAATGTTTGGGAAATTACAAAAACGAATTTAAGTTCTATCTGTGACTTTAGCTCATCATTGAACAAATTTCTGATAACAATGGGAATGCTGAAACACATTAGCAGTTAATTTATATGTACGAGTAAAGAGCATTTTACCTGAAAAAATTAAAGAGGACACATGCTGCACAACAATATCTGCTTCGCCTTCATTATAAAATGAGCCTGTTCCAGCTGGGTCTAAATGCTCCTCACAGCCCACTGACAAACTTCCATACGGCATTCTTGTATCAAGCAACAGCAATGGGCATTGTGTGATCCAAGTGGGCTGCAACAACACATACAACAGTCAAGGAAATGCCTCACATCTCTAAAGTACAAATATTGCAAGGACAATTGCAACTTATCAGCTCCAAAAACTTTCAAAAAATCACATTGTGATCACAAAAACATTGAATTTCCATATGGTGATATTCAAGATTAATATGCCTTCAAGAAGTCGATGAAGTTACTATGTTGTCCATATAGCAGACATTTGTTAGTGTAAATGCTTCTAGAAAATAATTCATGTCACACATCATGAAAAAAAGTAGTGCTTCTAACGAAGTGCAAAAAGAAAAGGGAATATAGAGAGGGAGAGAATGATAGGTTCCACAAATCTATTCAGCTTGAAGTATTTTTCTTTATTTGCCAGTTTGACTTGTTACTATCTCCTCTACAATTAATCAAGAAAGATGGTGTGGAAACTTAACCATATGCCATGGAGATCTTCATTGTGTAACTAACTACAAAAGCAACGGTAAGTGGGAGGATGGCCTACAACCTTCAAGAACCCAGGGAAAAATAGAGAAGAAAGTGTGGAAGAAGCATAAAAGATTTTTTACCTTAACAAATGGAGTATCTACAAGAAGATGTGAAGCGACAGTTGAAGACGACTTCAGTGATCCACTATACATCTCCTTTGAGGCCCAACTGGCAATTGCATCATTCATACGATATTGTGTTGTTAACTTGGTTGCAAGGACCCCTTCATGCAAAGTGGAAGCTCTTTCCAAGAGAGAGACTCCAAGGCCGCCCTCCAAGGCTTTTCTGGATAGGATCACTGGTGCAAGTTGGCATTGATCCCCAGCAAGAATACAACGTTTGCCCTGCAATATAGGAATCCAGCAAGAAGGTTCAATTGCCTGCCCTGCTTCATCCATAACAACCAGGTCAAAAGCATCCAGCCTTCGAATCAATGGATCCGCTGCTCCAGTGTTAGTGGCAAGCACTACCTGTGCACTCGAGAGCACCTCCCGCACAGTCTCTTTCTCCTTTTTCTTCAGTGTCTTTCCAAGCTGTTTCAAAAGCTGGCGTATACCAGCAGCTAAAGAATCATCCTTTAGACAATGACTCAGGTCTTTTCTTAAATCAGACTTCTTTCTTTCAAACTCTGTTCGGAATGCTGCAAGCTTAGAATTCACTATATCACCCAGAGACTTTGATGCAACTGCTGAAGAAATACGTGCTGGATTACCAACCCGCACAATGTTCAACCCAATATTTGATAGCTTCTCAACCATATTGTCAACAGCTGCATTCGTAGGTGCTGTCACCAGCACCCTTTCACCTTTCCCAACAGCAAGTGCAATAAGTTCCTTAAGCAAGCCTGACTTCCCAGTACCAGGAGGTCCCTGGATTATCAAAAATGGTCGTTTCTTGTTCAACCCCAGGGCAATTGCTCTTCGCTGGGAATCATCAAAAGGTTTCCCCAAATGTTCATCAAAGTCTGCTTCATCCCAACTTGCCAAATCATTCTCCTCCAACCAAGCAACATCTTCCTTATCACCAAATAATGTAGCCACAACAGCAATTGAAGGATTTTTCTTGTGCAGACCCTTCTTCTGAAGCAGCATCAGGGCCTCACAATTGCGCTTCAAAATAAGAACAGTACAATCTATTAATTATAGATGAACGTAAACTGCTGATACAACTGAAAAGAGAATCTGAGAAGCATGGAACAGAGATTTTCCACCATATTTTAACATGCAGTAGAGATGAATCACCCAACTATGTTCAAATGGTAGTCAGCATGCAGAACTTAAACAAAATTTTTACTGGCAAGTATTAAAGTAGGTGGCAGACTGATGCCTATAACAAATGGCACCAAGAGAAGGCACCTAATCGTAATGACAATCTACACCTCATGTAATGGAGTGCTCATGGTTGTGATAATTGATCTCTGCAGAGAACTAAATTGACGAAGAAATTTGTGGTTGAGTTTTTCCCTTGGTAAATTGAAGCCCTGAGGCAACATTTCTATTGCATTGATGCACCATGAAGTCATTCCCCTATGATTTATGGGACGTTCAACACATTATAAAGTAACTGACTAAATTGAAAACAAAAAGAAGATAATGAAAAAAAGAAGAAGCATGAATACATGAATTGTTTGTTGTGCTCCGTTTGCTTTAAAACGTATTTTTAAGCTGACTCTCCCATTAAATTTTACTAACTTCTCACGTTTTGCTTATAACTTCACCCATTTTGCTTATACCAGTAGCAAAACGTGAGAGTTTTCTCTCTATCATGATATTACTTAAATGGTGTTCAACTCATATTTGGTGTGGTGCTTGCCACAGGTAGAATTAAGTGAAAGGAAAATCATAGGAGTCCTGCTATTGCTATCATTCACAGCACCACAGTTTGAGATGCTAAATGGATATAGTTTTTCAAGTTTTCTATGGAAGAGCTTCTTTAAATTCTTCAATGTTTCAGCAAATATAGCACAATGGTCTTTAAAAGAACAGTACTTTCAGCTGGTAATGGAGTTGGCAATTTGAAGAACAGTCAAAGGTACAAAAGGGATCAGAAACAAACCAAAAGGAATAAAATATCAAAGAAACCAATCCATTTGCTGAACAATGCTAAATGATCCAGCTCTTACAATCCAGAGAGGCTCAGAACCAAAGCTTCAGAATATCTATGAGTTCCCTATGTGAGTGAGACACAAATTACATAGAAAAAGTGACACCAAAACAGAAGTTTAGCATAACAGGGAGCTTAAGAATCCTAATGGTAAGAAAATGACTTCAGCATTATGTGTTAAGATAATTAATGTAGAATTGGATTGGAGTAATTTCTCTTAAAATCTTGATGTTATCAACACTTCCTTAGAAAGTTCTGAGCAGCCTAATTTAAAGTTGCGGAGCAAGATAGCTCATAATCAGGAGTAGGCGTATACACTTCAACTTCAGAATGCAACAGATTGTGTTGGTCTATGAGAGTGATGTTTACCTCTGAAAGCATGCATGCAAAGGATAACTATATATGATGCATGTAACAAATACCTCATATGTGACAGCATCAGCCAATCCATGAATACGATCAATGCGCACACTCTTGCCAGAGAGCTTAGAGAAGGTAGGATCACCATGACGAGATTCTAAAGCCACACTAATGCTGCAGCCATCTTCCCCAAGGTTGTTCACAAATCCCTGTAAGCAAGAAGTTGCACCGGCACCCCTGCTATCACATATTCTCACACAAACCATTTCTCCTGGCGAAAGGTTTGTAGGAGGCAGTCGATGATTTCCTTCAACTCGAAACAGTACCAAGTGCATTCCTCCTAATCCTGTATAAACAGCACAATTCCAATATTATTTAATTGGAATTTATTGTTTTAGTCAGCAAGTATGAGTTGCAGAGATCAAAGCATGGACAATCACTCTTGATATAGATAATTACTAAGTAACCTGTAGATGTGCTAACAGCATACAAGTTGCAGATGGTGTCACAGAGCTCTTGCTGACCCTGGCCATGGCTAACCAAGAATTCAATGGGTTTAGATGAATCAGAACTTTCATCAAGTGTAGGAACGGCATTCAGTTCTTCTTGCGTAAACTCCAATTCAGCATCCCTCTCTATACGAAGCAATTCAGACATTTGATTTGTGAACTCATTAATTCTGCCCTGTATAGCCTTAGCCTTCTCCAAGTTCATCCCTAAAACCCCTTGGAGAGGCTTTGATTGAGCAGCCTTCCTCGCAATTGCTCTATGCTGAGCTGCAGATGCACTATCTCAGTCCAAACTCTCATACATGTTCATTAGAAAACCACAGGTGCAATAAAGCAACTATGCACAATTTGAATTGCTTTCAGTTTGTATACAGCATTAAACAACTAGTTATTCTTCAAGTTTACAATTGAAATGGAAAGATCGTTGTGGTGCAATAAGCAAGATTTTATCAACCCAGTAACCAATCACTTTACATATGGAATTTCATAGCACAAACAAACCTAAAAAGCTCTATGACCCAAACTAACAGCCAATTCCTCCGAGATTCTAAGCTAACAAATAGACAAAGGTAAAGAAGGAAAACCTGAATTGGCAAGCTCCTTGAGCAACTTCCAAGACTCAGTCTCCTGCCAATCTTGAACCAACCCTTTACGCTTCAAGTCTTGAAGAACCTCCCTCAATTCTCTCTGGAAATGATCAAATAGCGTGGGATAATGAGTGCAGGCCTTCAAGCAAATAGCTTCGAGACCGAGAGGCATAGGAACAGCATTAAGGTAAGGCTGTGCTTGTATAACAAATGTCAAGCCAGGCCCCATTCTCTGTCTCAATTCCGTAAACTCCCCTTGCGCCTCGGCTGAAGCAAACTCTCTAGCCATTGCTCTCATTGCCTGAGAAATCCATTTCACGACACTCTTTCCGAGATCTTTACGCCCCAGTGGGTCTCCATTCTCCTTAAGCGTGCGCACACTCATTTTCTTTTCTTGCTTTTCCACCACAACTTGCTTAGCAGAAGCAGGCGCAGGAGCATGGATATTACTAGTGCTGATACCACAAGAGCCTGTTGTATATGGTTTAGTGATATCAATAAATGTGCTGCTGCTGCTGCTGCTGCTGCTGCTTTTGCTTCTGTTGAGCGATCTTCTCTTTTTTGTTGGGGTTCTGGGCTTCGTAGAACCATTACTGCTGCTGTTCCAAATGGTAAGTGATTGTTGGAATGTTGAAACAGAATGGAAATGGGATTTATGAGTAAGGAATTGTGGAGAAGAAATGGCTACATAACGAGGAAGCCGAGGTAGGCTCAAGCAATTCCCACTTGGAAGCTGCTTCAATAAAAAGCTGTTTGTTTCCATTTCTTTTTCAGTCTGGAAACCAGCCCACCTCCCCCCACTCCCTCTCTTTTTTTTCCTTCCCTCTCTCTAGTTTCTATAACAACATTGCATCTCTAGCTTTGAACATCACACGCAAGACTATGATATTTCTTTCTTAATAATTCTTCGAGGTGTTTTTATTTATTGATATTGGTGATATTTTCTAGAGAGGAAATGTGGATTTTTGTTTCTTTATCAACACAACTGTTTTCAGATCAATTAATTTAAAAATGCACTTCTCACATCTTAAAAAAAATTTAATAAATATTAGTTTCCAGTTTAAATTTATAAAACTAAAAAATTAAATTTTTTTTTCTTCAAATCAACTTATCGTAAATAAAAATACATGGGTATGAGGTGATTTGAAAAATATTTGAAATCGTGTTTTTAAAATTTAAAAAAAATTATATTTTTATTATTTGTGGTTATAAATTTATTTGGAATGTATTTGAAATTATTTTTTAAAATTTAAAAAAATAAATTTTTATTATTATTTTAATGTGTTTATATTAAAAATATTTTTTAAAATATAATTTTAATATATTTTTAGAAAGAAAACATCTTAAACAACTTAAAAAGACAATGTTTTTATTTTTTTTAATTATAAAAAAAAAAAAGATTTTTTCTTTTTGAACGAGAGAAAAGAGAGGTCGTTATGAGGAAAGTAGTGGGGCAGGGGAGATCTAACAAGTAGTGCTGTGATTGGCTGACCTCTTGATTTCAGTCGTCCGGTAGGCGTGGGTGTGTTGGACTGTGGGGTGGATTTGAGGTTAACGTGTTCCCTTACAGTTCTATCCTTTTCTTTTTCTTTTCCTCCCATTTATTTATTTTGTGGCCATTAGCATTTTTTCGTGGCATTAAAGGAATTTCGAGAATGCCACTTTCCAATTATAGTCCAGACATTGGGAGGAGAGGGCATGAGACAAATGGTCCCTCCTCCACCAGGAACATGTGAAGGTGGGGGATGAGCAACGTCAATATTTATTTATTTATTTATTTATTTATCTATTTCCAACTTTCATGTGAAGGAGATCATCTTCGAAAGGAACCAAGCTTTATATAATTTGTTTCAAGTTCAAGATATCCTATGGGTTTTGAGAACCAAAAAGGGGTGGTTCGGGTGGTCTGGTGTTCGAGATGATAATAATTGTAATTTAAAATATTTTTTATTTAAAAATATATTAAAATAATATTTTTTATTTTTTAAAAATTATTTTTGATATCAAAATCATCAGAAAATATAAAAATTTTTAATTTTTAATTTTTAAAATACATCTAAATATTTTCATAAATAAAATTTATCTCGATTAAATTATTTATATTGAAATTGAAAATTCTTTTTTTTTCACAACATAGAGAATATATCACTTAATGTTCAAATTAAATCTCTAAAAAAATGAAGGATACTTTCTAAAAAACAAAGAGGTCATTATACCTATATCAAAGAATTTATTTCGTATCTTTATAAAAAAAAAAAAATCTTTTCTTTTCTTTTTTGTAAGGGCATCGTTCGTTCATTCTGGTTGTGCCCATAAAATTAGAATATTATTTGGATGTTGTTATTCCCTTTTTCTTTTTCAATAGCTATTGTCACTTCATAATATTATTAAGTGACTAAATTAATTTTATTTTACAATTTTTTTCTTACAGTTAAATTGCATAACAATAAAAAAAAATCAAGTGTAAGAGTTTAGAGAAATTAAAAATTTTAAAAAGATGAATTTTAAGTGCTAACTTATGCTAATAATATAAATAATATCTTATGTCAATAATAGTATAAATATGGTATTTTTAATATTAAGAAAAAAAAGTAATACTACTAAAATGAAAACAAAAATTAACTTATACTGAGATGTAATATATATATATAT
>Ga0325411_1009932_pt1 | contig 10094 bp, 15 predicted proteins | sample PopdelMetagenome_13_FD_206181 | JGI IMG/M metagenome (GOLD analysis project Ga0325411, IMG submission 206181) | Populus deltoides microbial communities from Bellville, Georgia, United States - Xylem-PdIQD-R4 | ecosystem: Host-associated > Plants > Phyllosphere > Stem > Wood/Secondary xylem...
ATGATATGTTTTTTAAGTATTTAATTGATATGCTTAAATATAAAGGTAGTTAAAATTTTAATTTGATTTGGTGAGTTGAATGGCATATAATTTATAATAATTTCTTAATAATAATATACTTATTAATTAGTTTTAATCCAATATACATAAAATATTAGTCAACTTTTTATTTCTATTTTTCTATCCTCCTGGATTACAGGAGAAAAATTCAAAAACAAAAAAAAAAAACCCTTGAATTCAATTGATTTAGTGATATATGATTACACTGAGTCGATATACATCCATTTACTTTATTTTCATATGTGAATACTTGTTAAATTTAAATTTAATTTATTTAATTTTAAATTAACCTATTTTAAAAATTCACACATTTGTTTTTGTAGGCTCGTGCTAGTGCGCGACCCAATAATCTAGTTAAAATAACTAGCATATGAAGCTCTTTTTACTATTCATAAAATGAATTATAATCGTAGCAAAATGGTGGTTTAAATGAAATGATGTGATTTTTATTTTATTTTTTCAATGTTATGATTTTTATTCCAATTCCTATATATAAATTTCTGAATATTTAAAGTGGTCTTGTTTTTATTTTTCTACAATAAATGTTTTAAAAATTAAGACTACTAGAAAATTGGAAAACAACAATGAAAACGCTTACGAAAAATATTTTGTTGCCATTTTACCAATGAAAATTGTGAGAAAATATTTTTATTAGTAATTATAGATGAAAATAGTGGCAAAATAAAAAAAATATATAAAATAAAATATTTCATCTACAATTTTGTTGGCATGGCTGACATATAAAATTATCGATGAAATTACTGATAAAAATTCCATTGATGATTTAAAAAAAAAAAAAATTAAAACTCAACAGTTTCTCTCCTATCCCTTATTTCTTCTCACTATTGAAAAATTGACAAATAACAAAGGAAACACCAATGAAAAATACTCCTACAACATAAATAACGATGGAAAAATTTTGTTGGTAATTGCCAATAAAAATTATGATAGAATTTGTTCCATTGGTAATTGCCAAAGGAAATTTTAATGGAATTGAGAAAATAAAAGGAGAATAAAGGTTTCAAAAAAAATTGACACATCAGTATTTTTCAATAAAATTCTCGATGGATATTATGTCGGAAAAATTAAATTAAATAAAACCCAACATTTCTTTGTAGGAAACTTTATCAATTATTTTTATCTCAAGATAAAAATAAATGTCGGGTCTTGTAAAATTGAGATATTGATGAGCACCAATAATTTGACGAAAACATGTAGGATTAAAAAAAAAGCAACCGGAAACCACAATAACCATTGATGTAGAAATATGAGTATTAACAGGTTTGCAAGAAAACATACCTACTCTGTGAAGGATGTCAAGAATATACTTATCTTGTCGTAGCATGATACTCAAACTAGTAGGATGAACCTCAAGTCCTAAAAAATAATAAACAATTCCTAAATCCTGAAACTTGAATTTTAAGTTCAGCAATTGTATCAATTGGTGAAACATGTCTGAATTGTTACCAATTAGCAAAATATCATCAACGTAAATCAAAAGATAAAATATTTTAGCACCTAAAAATGACATGAATAATGATGTGTCAATTTTAGAAGAATGAAATCCAATAGAGACAAGATAGTCACTAAGCCAGGGGTACCATACTCGAGGATCTTGTTTCAAGCCATACAAAGACTTAACAGAATAATGGCTTGCTTAATGACAAGACTAAAAGTCTTATAGTAATCAATACCCCTTTGTTGACTAAAACCTCTAGCAACCAACAGAGCTTTATAACGCTCAATGTTGTCATCTGTATGACATTTTATCTTGTACATGTAATGGCTACCAACAACTTTCATTAAAGGTTGAAAAAGAATCAAAGACTAAGTGTTGTTTGTATGCAACACCTGAATTTCAGCCTTCATTGCATCTCGCCGAGCCTCATACTTGTCAACATCAGAGAAAATAATGGGTTGATAGTCAAGAGGAGAGATTACCCAATAGAGATGGAAGTCAGACAAAGATGAAGCCGTCATTAGAAAATAATGGGTTCATAGTCTTTGATAATCGTGGATGAAGAATCATATGGTGTTGACGAACCACAGGCCGTGAGGCATGTAAGGCTGAGCCTTGATAATGTTGTCAAGGATAAAAAGAGATGTGAATAACCAAATTCAAACTAGCAGTAGAGGCAGACCAAGACGCAGAGCTGGTAGCAGCAGACCCTAGTGAACCAACAACAAAACCGAGAGAACTAGCAGCATCAAACTTGTAGTATGATCATGAGAGAAACATGCATTTAGCGACTTAAGATTAAGATCAGTGGGTTGTTGCAAATGGGTAAAAATGGTAGACAAGATTGGAGTTAGGGAGGCTACAAGTGTAAGGAAGTTAAAAAATGAAGAGTAAAGCAAATTGGGTAAGTGGGAAGACTCAATATAAGGTGAAGAGATGTTGGTTGTGGTTGTGGTTGCAATTTGTTTAAATTTATCAAAAGAGAACACTTGCTTATTAAAATAGACATGATGAGATATATAAATTCATTGGGATGTGATGTCAAAACAATTATAACCTAGTTAAGAGGAGTTATAGCCTAAAAACACACACAAAGATGAACAAAAATTTAACTTATGATTATGATATGGATACAAAAATGAAAAATAAAAACACCTAAACATACACAGAAAAGCATAATAAGAAGAACGATAAAAAAGACAATAAAAAAGAGATCAATTGCTAAGGATAAAAGTAGGCATGCGATCAATAAGATATATCAAGGTTTCAAACACATAATTCAAAAACCTTAATAGTGCTTTACATTATCCCATAAGAGTAAGTCTAATTTTGACAATATATCATTGATGACATTCAACTGTGTTATTTTATTCATAAGTATGAGAACAAATTAAATGATAATGAATACTAATAGTTTGAAATAATGTATTTAACTTTGGTATTTACCACCGCAATCAGTTTGGAAATGTTACAGCCCGACCCAACCTGCTAGATACTATCCGCTTTGGGCTTTACCGCCCTCACAGATTTGTTCTTGGTGACCATGCATAACCCTAAAACGCGTCTAACAAATCAACAACCAGTACTACTAATAAAGCCAGCTACCAACTCCTCACCCACCAATATGAGATATTATAATTTACCCCTTTGAAAGAGGTCGACGACCCCGTTGGCACAACTAGACAGCTAGTGAGGCTGACTCTGATACCAAATGTCACAATCTGGCCCAACCTGTCAGATATTGTCCACTTTGGGCCTTACCGTTCTTATGGATTTATTCTTGATGACCACACATGCCTCCAAAACGTGTCTAACAAGTCAGCAACCAGCACTACTAATAAGGTCAACTTCCAATTCCTCGCCCGCTGACGTGGGACATTATAGGATATATTTATTTTTTAGCAAAAAATGACACTCAACAAAACTTGAAAACGATGGAAAATAAAAAATACATAAGATGTCACAACAAGAGGATAATATCATATATATTTGGTGTGCACATCGACAAAAATAATAAAATAACAAGAGCCACTAAAAGAAAAAATAATGGCAGGACCTCAAGCATCACTAAATATTAAATTAAATGAAGCAGAAGTTTTATGACCCGTAGGTCTCAAAAATAGACACAACGACTTTCCTAGCGAACATACTTCATATTGAAAATTAAAACATCTAGAGTTACAAGTAATTTTATTATTTGATACTAAAATATTAAAAACATAGGAAGTAGGATGAAACAAGCAATAATTGTAACACCCTCAAATTATAATGTCATGAAATCTTAAACATTTCTTTACTAATGTCAAGTATTGAATAATATGTCTAAGATTATGGGATTTTTTTTTGAAAATTTTGGTAGAATTTTCTTTGTTTTCTGATATTACCAAGTTATCGACTAGACTTCATTCAATCACAATACTCAAAACTTTCACTTTGATCCAACCATCTTGGATCATATCCCATCTCATCATATAATATTTCACATAACTATACTTCATTGTATTTTCTCAACCTTACATCATCAACAAATAAAACATTAACTACAAACAATTATAAATTCAAAAGATTCATATTGAACTAATTATTACATTAACATGCATCCATCTTTTAAACATGCATAACTATAATTATTAAGTATTCTTTTCGAATAGTTTACTAATATTAGTTCCTTACTCATACTTTTTCAATGTATAAATACCAAAAGCAAACATCTTTATGATACATATAATAAAATCTACATATAATAAAAATTACATATAATGCAAAGATATTACATCCCACAAAATAAACAGATTTAAACACAAAACACATATTTAATGCTCCGCATTATCTCGTGAAAAACCTGTATACATAACATTAATAAGAAATAAGGAAGATAACACATTAAAAATGATAAAGCTATTATGTTCACAATTCTTCAAAATATATTGAATTGTCTTTCATCACTAACTCACTACATATCCACATTAATAACCCATCCATAATTTATTAATCCTATACTTATAGGACCTCTTAGAACTCGCTACGGGCATTATGAATTTGTGGTGATGCCTTTTGGATTAACTAATGCCCCAACAATATTTATGGATTTGATGAATCGGGTTTTTCGATCTTATCTGGATAAGTTTGTAGTAGTGTTTATTGATGATATACTAATACATTCTTCATCACAAATGGAACATGCATATAATTTGAGAGAAGTGTTAGAGACCTTGAGGAGAAATAAGTTGTATGCGAAGCTGAGTAGGTGTGAATTTTGGCTAAACGAAGTGGTATTTTTGGGTCAGTGATATCGGAGAAGGGTATCAATGTAAATCCAAAAACGATAGAAGCAGTATTGAAATGGGAAAGACCTACGAATGTGACTGAAATTCGTAGTTTTTTGGGCTTAACTGGATATTATAGAAGATTTATAGAAATATTTTCCACAATAGCCTCTCCAATGACTTGACTAACTTGGAAAGAAGTTAAGTTTGAATGGTCAAAAGATTGTGAAGCAAGTTTCCAAGAGTTAAAATCCAGGCTAACTTCAGCCCCAATATTGGCTTTACCAAAAAGACATGAGGGATTTGTTGTGTATAGCGATGCTTCTAGTAAGGGTTTGGGTTGTGTACTTATGCAGCACGGAAGGGTAATCGTTTATGCATCCAGACAGTTGAAACCACATGAGGTGAATTATCCAGTACATGATTTGGAGCTGGCAGCTGTGGTGTTTGCTTTAAGGATATGGAGACATTGTTTGTACGGGGTACAGGTACAGATTTTTATAGATCATAAAAGTTTAAAATATTTGATGTCACAAAAAGAATTGACAACAGAGGAGATGGATGGAGTTGATCAAAGATTATGATTGTATTATTAACTATCACCCGGGGAAAGAAAATGTGGTGGCAGATGTTTTGAGTCGGAAGAATAAAGCTTTTATTAGTAGTTTACTAGTGCGAGGTGATAGAGAACTCTTGGAACTAGGTGGGCTAAGTGTGCATTTGGATGTGACTTCAGGAGGAATGTTACTAGCAACTTTAGTGCTACAATCTGACATGAGAGAAAAGATTCGAAAAGGTCAAGGTAAAGATCCCGAAGTGATGAAAGAAATGAATAATGTAAAAGTCGGCCAAGACTCTTTATTTCGAGTGTCAAATGATGGGCTCGTAGTGATGGGAAAAGGAATATATTTACCTAATGATGAAGTTTTAAAAGGTGAAGTCTTAAAAGAAGCTCATGAGTCTAAATTGACGATCCATCCACGAAGCACAAAAATGTATAGAGATTTGAAGGAGAGTTATTTGTGTCAAAAAATGAAGAGGAAGATAGCAGAATATGTGGCCAAGTGTGCCATATGTCAGCAGGTGAAAGTGGAGCATCAATGATCGACTGGAGAATTACAATCTCTTCCGATTCCAGAATGAAAATAGGAGAATATCACTATGGATTTTGTATCTGGGTTACCGAAAAGCACGAAAGGACATGATGCCATATGGGTGATCGTGGATAGACTGACAAAGTCTTCTTTGTTTTTGCCTATGAAGATAGGGGATCGGTTGAAAAACTAGCTCAATTATATATTAAAGAGGTGGTGAGATTGCATGGTGTACCAGTTTCTATAGTTTCTGATAGGGATCCTCGGTTTACATCAAGGTTATGGCCATGTATACAATAGGCTTTAGGTACCAGATTGAATCTAAGCACATCTTTTCATCCACAGACTGATGGGTAATCTGAAAGGACAATACAAATTTTATAAGATTTGTTGCGGTCTTGTATTCTAGAGTTTGGAGGTCAATGGGAGGATCACTTGCCATTAGTAGAATTTACTTATAACAATAGTTATCAATCTACTATTGGAATGGCATCATATGAAGCATTGTATGGAAGGAGATGTCGAACTGTAGTATGTTGGGATGAAGTTGGGGAAAGAAAATTATTGGGACTTGAACTGGTGCACTTCATGGTTGATAAGGTAAAGGTGATAAAGGAAAGGATGAAAGAAGCTCAAGACCGGCAAAAGAGCTATGTAGATAATCGATAGGGACCACTAGAGTTTCAAATTGGAGATATGGTATTTTTAAATGTTGCTCCATGGAAGCAAGTGATTCGGTTTGGAATGAAAGGAAAATTAGCACCCAGGTATATCGGGCCATATAAAATTATAGAAAAAATTGGGACGATTGCCTATTGAATACTGCTGCCACCACATTTAGATAGGATACATAATGTGTTTCATGTTTCGATGCTGAGGAAAGCAGACCTGGATCCTACACGAATTTTTCCACAAATTCCGATGGAAGTGCAGGAAGATTTAACTATGGAGGTATAGCCTGTTCAAATTATGGACCGAAGTATAAAGGAATTACGAAATAAAAAAGAACCGTTAGTAAAAGTATTGTGGAGAAACTCTCAAATAGAAGAAGAAACCTGGGAGAGAGAGTTCGAAATGATGAAGAAGTATCCTGGATTATTTTCTTATACAAGTATGAATTTAAATTTTGAGGATGAATTTTTTTTTTGTAGGGGAGAATGTAAAACTCGTGGGCGAAAAATTATAAATTGACTAGTTTCATGTAAAACAAAAACATTCATAACTCTTGATCGAGTTATCAGATAATTTTAAAAATTTACGTGGAGCCTTCTAATATGATGACTTAGCTTGGGTTAAAATTTCATAATTTTTAGAGAAATTTAAAAATTTGATGAAAAATCACAATTTGACTAGTTTTACGTTATTGGACGTAATTTTAAATCTGACTATCAGATTGAGCTGAAATTTTATGAGAAATCTTAAAATATATTGAATAAAACTTGATTAAAATTTTAGGATGAACGGAGCTCAGTAGTGCTAGCAAAGAATAAAGACCATCAAATGGAAGCAAAAAAGACTCATTAAGGGTAAAATGGTAATTTTCCATTAAAAATAAAACAAGGCAGACCCTTTTCTGTTATGAACTGCTGATTGGCAATAAAAAATGTGAAAAGAAAAAAAAGAGAGAAGAACGTGAGAAATCAAGAGAAAAACAAGAAAAAGTGAGAGAGAGCTTTGAAACTTGTAAGATTGAAAGACTTGGAACATTAAATTAAAGAAGAATCAAGTAAAGGAAGATATAAGAAAGGTGAGGAGGGCTGGCCACACTAGGAGGAGAAGAAAAGTTGGGAGAACTTAGATTGGTAAGCATGAAAAATTAAGATTTTTACTTGAATGAAGTGGTTTTGGGTTTATTTGAGTAAGTTATCAAACAATGACAATTAAATTTGATTTAATTTCTTATATTCTTGACTTTTTTAAATTAGGGTTCTTATGAGAATTTAGGGATTTTGAGAAAAGTATTTGTCACCTCATTTTCAACATATATTTTTAATCAATTTTCTTCTTTTAACTCACTTAAAGAATTCTCCCATGAACTATTCCTACCATTTATTTATTTTCTCTTTTCACATTCTTATGATGTTTTTTCACTTGTTTATATTTTGAATACTTTAAATAAGATAAAGAACATCATTTCTCAAACATAAAACAATCAAATCCTCATTCCTATATTTCCTCATCCTTAATTACAAGTTCTTTTCTTCAAACTTATTCAATTTCTTTCTTAATTACTACTTACATTCACTATTTCTATACTATTCTACCTCAATTCCATCATGTTTACTACTTTTCTCAAAATCCTCAAATTCTCATAAGAACTCTAATTTAAAAAAGTCAAGAATATAAGAAATTAAATCAAATTTAATTGTTATTGTTTGATAACTTACTCAAATAAACCAAAAAACATTTCATTCAAGGAAGAATCTTAATTTTTCATGCTTACCAATCTAAGTTCTCCCAACTTTTCTTCTCCTCCTAGTGTGGCCAGCCCTCCTCACCTTTCTTATATCTTCCTTCACTTGATTCTTCCTTAATTTAATGTTTTAAGTGTTTCAATCTTACAAGTTTCAAAGCTCTCTCTCACTTTTTCTTGTTTTTCTCTTGATTTCTCATGTTCTTCTCTTTTTTTTTTCTTTTCACATTTGTTACTGCCCAATCGGTAGTTCATAACAGAAAAGGGGCTACCTTGTTTTATTTTTAATGAAAAATTACCATTTTACCCTTAATGAGTTTTTTTGCTTCCATTTGACGGTCCTTAGTCCTTGTTAGCACTATTGAGCTCCGTTCATCCTAAAATTTTAACCAAATTTTATTCAATATATTTTAAGGTTTCTCATAAAATTTCAGAGCAACATGATAGTCGGATGTAAAATTACATCAAATAACATAAAACTAGTCAAATTGTGATTTTTCATTAAATTTTTGAATTTCTCTAAAAATTCTGAAATTTTAACCCAAGCTAAGGCATCATATTAGAAGGCTCCACATAAATTTTCAGAATTTTATGATAACCTGATCGAGAGTTACGAATTGTTTTGTTTTATATGAAACTAGTCTATTTATAATTTTTTGCCTAGAGGTTTTACAATAATGTCATAGATCAATAGAAGCATATATGCAAAAAGACCTGTACACTTGAGAAATTGGCGTGGAAAAAACTCAGAGAAAATATAGAGACCATCTTTACTCTAACTAGAAAGGAGCAGTGCCTTGGTGTTGAGATCTATAATATAAAACACAAACAGATGAAATTCAAAATAGACATTTTTATCAAGATAAAATTTCTGAACAGAAAGCAATGGTTTTTTTTTTTTTTTAATATGAGGCACATGAAAAACATTAGATAAAGTAAGTTGCATTTTGGTGTATGTAACGTAGTATGCCCGACACATACAAATTGAAGTCCTCTAGTGAAACTGGCTAGCCAACAATTGCTAATTCATCAAATAATGCCTTTGCTTTCTTTATATATATATATATATATATATATATATATATATATATATATATAGTTACTTAATCATCAACCTGACAAAGATCTTGAAAAGATCCATGAAGTTGCATAATACAAGAGTTAGATGGAGAAACGAGTGCATGCTCAAAAGTATGCCAAACACAGTGCGAGGTTTGACAATCAATGATATGATGGAGTACATCTATTGAAAAAGAAGAAATGAGTGCACTCAGAATAAGTTGATCTTACTGTTTTCATCGAAGAAAATAAGAATTATTCTGAAGAGAAGAACTATTAGTTGTAACCACATGAAAAAAAAAGGACACAACAAAGAGCCATTAACAAATTGAAAAACACTTTGCTAAAAAGATACATCTTCTTCTATATTCATCAGAAAAGATAATTGGTGTTTGTAAGCTTTAAAAAAATAACTTGTTGAGTATTGGAAAGAGGAACAATCATTGCAATTAAAGTTTCCATGGCAGCAGGATACACAATAGCTGCAAGAAAGGATTCCAAAGCAAAGGAAGAAGAGGTTTGCATAAGTGGTTGAGAGGAAGGAATTTTTTGTAAGTGAGTATTGTGGCAGCAAGAGAGTAGAGTCCATAAGAGAGAAGAAAATAGAGTTTTAATGTGTTTAGAACTCTGATACCAAGTTGAGAATAATAGAAGGTTTAACCAAGTAGTTAGCTAACCTTTTCTATTTATATATGTAAGCAATATACAATAATTAATGTAGAGATTATAATATAAGAACAAAC
>Ga0325411_1009935_pt1 | contig 10089 bp, 7 predicted proteins | sample PopdelMetagenome_13_FD_206181 | JGI IMG/M metagenome (GOLD analysis project Ga0325411, IMG submission 206181) | Populus deltoides microbial communities from Bellville, Georgia, United States - Xylem-PdIQD-R4 | ecosystem: Host-associated > Plants > Phyllosphere > Stem > Wood/Secondary xylem...
TTTTTTTTTAATTTGCAGTACATAGGTTGTAATTAGTACTTCGCACTTGCATTTAGTTTATCCATTTTTTCATTATGATGTCCCATAATATTTATAAAACATGGAAAAATCTTTTTTCTTAATTATTTCATTTTGTGCAACTCTAATTGTTTTCAAAACAAATGTATTTTAAAAATTATGCACAGCATACAAAACAATCAATAAACAATTTATAGTCTTGATTCATAGTGTTTTTATCTGAGCTCCTTTAGTTATTTGTTAATATAGGTTTGGCTACCAATAATAATAATAATAATAATAAAAAACAAAGAAAAGAAAATGTTAATTATTGTTCGACTCTTGTGTTTTTAATGAAATAGTTAGATGATAAATCCAATACCGAATCTCTATATTATTTTTTTTTAACTGTAACTTATTGTATTTTCATAACAATTAACTTTTTTATGAAAATATCCTTTATTTGTAGTTAAATTTATGAAATCTAAAATGCATTTAAAAGTGATAATCTAAAAAAAATTACAGTCAACTTTGATCAAGAGAACGGTGATTTTCAAAACTACATACAGTATATAACACGAAATAAATTATAATTTACTCAATTAAAATAAAACGTAAAAAAAAAGGGGAGGGGCTGGACGGTGAAAACAACAAGACGAAACAAACATTTATTGTATACCTCACGACCAACGGTCCTGTCTGAAAAACCAGTTGGTTCAATGATAATTGAGGATTATATTAATGCTATAAGACGTCAAAGATAAACCAAGATGTTTGTCAAGATGTGTGCCGAATAAAAGCCACCCGACCACCACTTAAATTTCTGGCTTCAATGGCGGAAGACCTTCTCGTGTAGTCTTAATCTAATGCAGAGTGAAGGATGATGGACGTGATTTAAAGATGATTTCTTTTCCCCTCGTTGCAAGCTAATTGCGTATTTGGTGTTTAATATTTACATTTGAGTATTATAATGGTGGTTTATTAAAGTGTTTTTTATTTGAAAATATATTAAAATTATATTTATTTTATTTTTAAAAAATTATTTATGATTTCAATGTATCAAAACAATTTAAAAACAAAAAATAAATAAAAAACAAACGAGTTCTATCACATCAAACCAAACCAACTATAATTAAACGGAATCTTACGTTGTTTAATCATTTGATTCAAGAGGGGCCGCATTGATAAAATGGGACATCTCAACTAACTAAAACCTCTAGGTGAAAAACTGTCAATGCACGGGATGAGGACAATATTGTTGTGCCAAAGGAAACTTCATACGTTTAATACAAATGAATCTAATGATTTTCTCTATCACAAATCTTTTTGAAGATAGTGTTGTTCGATAATGGGTCCCCCAATTGATTTACGTGATGTGTAGATTGAAGGAGTGTAGCTAGGGTGATTAATTCGGATGGGGCTGTAGAGCACTTCTAGCTATTTGTGCTGTGTGTGTGTTGGCTTGGTCTTGTATGGTTACTTGATTAATCTTCTTTCTGTCTCTCAATTCACCCTTCGTCTCTCCAGTAGAGAGATCAAAATGTGAAAAGCTTCGATTTTCTTTTGTTTTTGGTTCTCTCTTTCTTAGTTGTTGATGTTGCTCTGAGGTTAAAAAAGATGTGGAGGGTGGCACTGAGGTTTTATGGCAGTGGACCTGTTGATAGTGATCAGTGCTCATTTATGGTGGTTTCTGCCATGGCTTTGTGTTTGCTTTTCGTGATGGTTTGTCACTAGGCTATTGGCACTAAATGGTGCGAGAGCTTCTAGTGGTTGGCGACTTTCTTGGTGATGCATAGAATTCATGAAATGCTTTACTGTGAGGATTTATTTTTTAAATAATATTTTATTTGTTTCAATTATAGATATTTTTGTTTTTGACAATTTTGATTCAAGTATATCAAAAAACACAAGAATAACACCTAGCTTGTGTGTTGTCGCAATGAACTCTCTAGTAATATTATTAATCCCGATCCAACAGATTAATTTTGAAATTTTCTAACCTGACTTTATCTAACCTAGGTTTCAAATTAATTTGTTTGAAAGTTGACCTAATATTAACTGGTTGAATTGACGGGAGCTAAAGTCACTACGGACAACTGGCAAAACCTGATTTTACTTAAAAAATCAAGACAATAATTTTAAAATATTGAGATGATAATATTTAGATCAACCAAGGTCAACTCTTGTAAACTTATGACCCAAGTCATAAAACTAATAAGGTTTATTAACTATTTTTAAATAATTTTTTATTTAATTATAATATAAGAGAAATAAAAGTTGATAAGAAAGCAATCAAATAATTTTTTTAAAAAAAAAATAAGATCATGGTGGGTTGTAAAAAAAAACTTCCTGGTATTATAAAAAAATATTATAGTCTTCTTCAAAAACAAAGTAACAATAGAATGATATTTAATAAAACAATATATAAAATATATTCTAAAGAATTAAATTAAATAATATATATATGATATATTCTAAATTAATTAATTTTAAAGAAATTAAATTTAAATTGAAGGAAACAATTAAAGAAAAAAGCTAAAAAAAGTCAAATACATGGGCCTAAATGGCCCAACACACTTGGCCCATCTAAAATCAACCCAAGTATATGAGTTGAATAAAATTTTATTCATAAAAAAACAACCAAGTAAAATTTTAAAAAAAATCATGGTGGGTGATATAAAAAAAAATTGCTAATATTATAAAAAAATCATTATAATCTTCTTTGAAAATAAAGTAAAAATTAAATGATATTTAATAAAATTAACAAAATAAAAAAGATGAGATGAATTAATTATTCACCTTCTCATAAAGCACTATAAGCTAGAATAGTATTTCTTCTTTTTTGGATTATTAATTTAGGTTTTTTATTCAATTTCATATTTTAATATTGGGTTTGATAAGCAATGAGCTCCATATTTGTTTTTAATTGTTTTTCTTGGGGTTTTCGAGATCTAATAATTTGGATAGTGGATTTCACAGGTATGGTAAATTAACTTAGGTTGATTTAAGTTATTTCTTTGTGTCATTATATTAATTATTTTTTTTAATTTTATCCTAATTAGAAATTGAAATTCATAATTTGTTTTGATTTACTTTTTATAGGATTATCACGGTCTCATGACTTGAGTCGTGAATTTGACAAATTAACCTGGATCGACCTCACATATTATCCTCTTATTTTTTTAAAAAAAAAGATATACTCTTGAAATTTTTAAGTAAAAATATATTTTGACCAGTTATTTGGGTTATCTTTGAAGTTGTCAAGTCAACTATATTAACCTCTACACAATTTTATTTTTTTCTACTTGAAAACTCATTAAATGAGCATGGAAGATTGTTTAGAGAAAAATCAATATGATGACATGAAAACTGATATGATGATATCTTTCCGTGACAACTAAAAAACATGATGAAAAACACCATTTACAAAATGAAAATGTCACATAAATCATATTTACATGATACATTCTCTCAATTTAATACGATTATATTTCAAAATATTTTTAGTTCTAAACGTTTGGTGTAGAGAGGAGAGACCATGGACTTAGCTCCTTGGGAGGTGAAAATTAATTTCAGCATCCAAGTATATAAGACCTAGCTAGCTCCATGCATGGACTGGGCAACTAAATTTCAACATGGAAAGTTTATTGATACAAATATTCTACAAGGGTTTTCATATTTTAACATCGGCCAAGCCCATGTATCCAAGACTAATCGAGGTAGGATCCGGCACACTTTTACATGAGACCATACCTAACCCTTTATCCATTTCTTATTTTCTCAAGTTTGATAAATTGAATTCAAAGAATTACATGGGCTTAATCCATCAATACTCAATTCGATCTACCCATGCATCAAAATTCACTCCCATTTGATAAACCAGCTTGAACGCAAACAACAGCAAGTTTCTTGGTTTGGATTCTATTGTTTTTAGATAATTCAGTCGCTACATCTAACATTAGCCTCCAGGTTTTCGAGGCATTTTGAAATAAAAGAAACAGTGAGATACGAGAATGAAGAAAATATGAAAAATAGCTATAATCTACTGTTAGTAATGGATGATACTAACAAAAATAAGTTAACAACATTGTTGGGGCACTTGCTAGGACCGGAGGAGGGTAAGGGACCCTTTGGGAGGAGATTAAGCAGCAAGGGCCTGTACTTGCTAACCACTTCCTCCCCTTCTTGGCCATCATTTCCCCCTGGAAGAGCAATATTTGGTCCTCGTTTGGACTTTGTGTGTGTGATGCTGAAGCAATTTATGAGACGGTAATTTCCAGGAGACTTGCAACCTCTTATCTTCAGAAAGGAAAGTCAGCATTCTGAAGGTTCTCGGTAGGAACAATAACGTGTTTCTGATATGAGGTTTTGACATTCTATACTCTTTATCTTTTCCATTGAATCCCTGGCGCCTGACCATGATAAATTCTACAAGAAGCCCGTTTTCATGTCGGTGTATATGGCCATAACTCATAAGTCTGTTCACTCTGCACATTGTTCCCTATAAAATACTGACCAATTGAGGGTAATAGAAGTCTCTAAACAGTATACCCAGGAAAGATACTGATGCTGAACTGTTGAAATTCAAAAAACAGTAGTGGACTCATTTGGCTTTCACACATTCTGGGTTTGCTCTACAGCTTGATCTGATCTCAAGTTCAAGTTTCTCTCAGAAAGCGTCAAACTTGTTTGGTTTCTCGTACAACAGATGCAAAATTTAGGCTTGTTCATTAATATATAATTGAGACACCAGAAATAAAAGAAACTGAAATTCTCAATGAATCTTATTCGCAATAAGGTAGAAAAAAATGGCTTCGAGCTGAAATAAGGAACCGATGAAGAAAATACACACTCACTGTCACTTTAAAGAAGAATTTTTTTTACAAATTCCTAAGATTTATTTACAATTAAGAAGCAAATAACAAACGTAAATGTGTTAAGCTGGTAACACCACTGTTGATGATGCGCTACTCACAGTTGCAACAGTACTGTGCCCGTAAAAAAATTCAACATCCAAACCAGCTGCCCATCTTCTAAGAATCCTCAACAAAGTGGAAGCCTTTCTTCTTGCTCTCATTGTTCCTGATGCCAATAATTCCCATATAATTCTCTCGATTCCCATTATCGACGCCAGCTCTGCTATCGTGTCTGCCCCACCCTTACGACAGATGGTAACAAGCGTTGCCGCAGCGCTTTCTCTCACTATATCCGATCCTTCCCTCATTAACACACCCAACTTCTTAATAGCATTATATGCGGCAGCTACTGCCACTATTCCTCCTCTCTTCACCACCATTTCGAGCACCGCGGCGGCTTCTTCCGGCATCTCATTGATCACTTCATTAACCATATCCACCACCCCTTCCTTAACTAACCTCCCAACTGTCTCCCTGTCTCCCGCCAAATTCAAAATAGCCACCAATGCATCTCTCTTCGAACTCGCGGGCCCGCTTTTCGCTAAATCCACCAATCCTTTAACGACACGCGTCTTCCTCCCAAGTCTTTTCCTATACGAGTGCACGCCAGAGAGGCTGAATATAGTTGCTGCCGCATTCCCTTTAGCCTCCCAAGTGGCACCAGTGCGTAACACCTCGATAACGCCGTTGAGAGCTCTGCCGTTTTCAATGATCTTTGTTTTGTTCGCTTCTAGAATGGAAAGGTTTAGCATAGCGGTAACGGCATTAACTTGTAAATTTGGAAACTCTGAACCTATATCCGGACCTAAATATCGTGCGAGCACGGGAATAGCTCCAGCTTCAGCGATGCAGGCTCGGGAATCCGAGTTTGACTTCGCAAGTGCACGAAGCTCATAAATAACTCCGTTAACTGCTTCCATTGACTGTGAGGCCGACATTTTGTTAACCAGAAACGACACTGTCATTTTGTTGGCCTCAAGAGCCGCCTTGCTTTTTATAACGCGGTCTATTCTGTTGTTGCCTTCCGCGGTTTCGAACGGTATTTTCTGCTCTCGGCACCACATGGCTATCAAATTCTTCAAAGCTCGGTTAGGAATCAGGTTGGTGTTGACCAGGGCCTGGCCTGTCTTCGGACAAGTGTTGTGCCCCGATTCAATCCAGAGATTAATACTCTCACGATCGTACGTCTGACCCGTGGCCACGACAACTGGATCCCGCATTAAATCCAGGCTTATCGGACACCGGAAATCCACCGGTACGTTGACATCCGATGCTAATTTCTTACTCCTGGAATCAACGCCTGGTGTGGATGGTTCAAACAACACGCATTTCACGTAACGAACCAGTCCTATCAAAGCAATCAAGTCGGATTTCGATTTCTCATCTTTTTGGTTCTGAACTTCATCTTCAAGATTTTCAATTTCTTCTTTGCAGGATAAGGAATTGCGAAACCCCAACATATAAAAAATCTCTGCTAGCTTTGAATGATCAGGGACAATCTCTTTCTGAATCCGATCAAGCATTGTTAACACGTCTTGGCGCAAATTGTAATCTCTTTTATCGACAAAGGTTTTAGCCTTAGAGCATTGTTTTCTTAACAACAAAAACAATTCTTCAACTTCCTCGCTAATCTCGACCTCCTTGACAGGAAATATATCCAAAAGGGTTGCTAGTTCTACAGTCAGCTCGAGGAAATTATTAGCAACCGAATCGCTTTGCATCAATAGCCACATCCTGCTTCCGTTCACGCAGTCTTCAAGCAAAGTCTTGAATCTTTGAAGAACTAAGTACATTTCTTCGAAGCATAAGAGAGTAGGAGATAAGAACAGAATTGGGTTTTTCAGGAGTTCCTCGAATAAGATTGCAAGGATCTTCGTCTTCCGTAAGATTGAAGAAGAGCTGCGTTTTAGAAGGAATTGAAGAGGTTTGAGAGAAGAGATTTCTTGGGAGAGTTCAAGGAGAGTTTGGAGAAGTCTCTGGTCGGAGAATTTTGGTGGTATGAATGCCCCGGCCGACGGCCGCCGTTTTCTTGGCGGGAAAACTTGAGGGGAAACTGCCATGGAAAGACTTATAACAGAGAGTTTTGTTTAGAAACAAAGAGAGATGATTGTAAGAGATGATGATAAGAGTTTTGTTGGCTTTTGATTGAAGGTGAAGATTTGTAAGAGATTATTGGTTTGGTTTCGTTAGTTGAAAGAAGCTGTTTCTTACAATGTTGGGTTCTTCTTCTTCTTTTTTTAGTCTTTTTTTAATATAACCTAACAAACGAAGCAAAGGTCGGCTGTTGATTGAGACTGCAAAGGATATAGGTGTTTCCTTTTTACTGCTTTTGCTTGCTTTTGTTAATAAGAAAAAAAAAAAATTGTATTCAACTGGGCAGGCCGTTTTCTAGGCAATTAACAAGAATTTTCAACTTCTGTTTTGATTTGAGATCATATTAAACTGAACCTGATCAAGAAAGGCTGTGTCATTGGATTGAGTCCACCAAACAAAAACAAATATTTTTTTTTTTTGTGAGTTAGGCTCTCTGATTAATGTGTTTGACCTATATTTTAAATAAAAATATATTTAAATTGAAAAAATATTAAATTAATATTTTTGAATAGATTTAATATTAAAATCATTCAATTTAATTAATTCTTTTTAAGCTTGATTATTCATTTACAAAGATAGCTACGTCGTATTATCAGATCCATATTAATTTTTTATATATGTATATTTCGAGTCAGCTTACGCTCATTGAGCTAAATCTTTACATCTCGAACAAAGCTTGTAAAACAGGATTCATATCTAGCTGTCCATGTCCATTAGTAAACGAAGAAAATCAAACTAAAAACCATATGAAAAACATACATTTTAATTCTCATCCATTGCCATCTCGCCATCCACGAGTAGTCCACCAATATATTAAATCCCTACTCTAGCAGCCGCCGGCCGGCATGTGCATTACATATAAAATTCTGTGCTCTGTTCAACGTATGAATTGGTATTCACTTACTCACTCATTATATGATATTATTATATGTATAAATTTATACAAGTTGTAATGTTGGTGTACGGTGGTTGGGGACTAGATCTGTTTCGTCACCTATCAACAATATGCTAATAAAAAAATTCATGCATTCTTATCGCGCGGTCTCCTTTATCATATTGCAGAGCCAGCTGGGGGTATTTAAAGACACTTTTCCTCTGTTTCTTTCCTTTTCTTTTTGTTTCTTTTTCTCTTTTTTAAAAGATAAAGTTATAAATGTTTCAAAGAATGAGCAGCAGATAAGTATTAACTTCGATTATCCGACCAACGGGTAGCCAAGTTGAGAATACTGGGACGCCAATATGTTATGAGTAAGCTACAGTCAATATAAGGTAATCTCCTAGCTAACCAGAAACGGCCCTTTAATCACAATATCAATTAATTAATTAATAGGTTCGGCTAATAGTTGTTCTTGACACAATTGTTAATACATTAGTTTTTTTTTTTTTTGTTCATTGCGATTAAACGAAGTAATAATTAGAAATTTTCCCATTTTAAACTTTTATTAATCACATTATAAACCCAATGTTTGACATACATTGCTGGCTGGTGGTGATGAAAAACCTCATTAGAAAGATTGGAAATGCTTTACATAGGCTGATAATCGAATGACTTGGTGAGCCTCGAAACAACTGCAAGAAAAACATTCTAAAGCTTAAGTTCGTATAGCGTTTATTGAGATGATGAAGATAATAAATATTCTCTAGATTTGAATATTTATTTTTGCAGGAGTTCACTTTTTCATTAAGGCACCAATCAGACAGTTTATATAAAGTGGTCGATGCTCTCAATCGACATGTGACTTTACTCAGTACCATATATACCTATATGCTAGGATTTGATACTTTCTATAAGACATATTCAAGAAATGCCTCATTCGGTCAGATTTATACTGAGTTAATGGAGGAAGGTAAACAAGATAACTATATGCTTTTAAATGCTTATCTTTTTCATGGTTTGCAACTTTGTGTTCCAGTTTTCTTTTTGCAAGAGCATATCATTCATGAATTGCATTGTAAGGGGCATTTTAGACAGGATAAGACTTGGCTCTAGTATCCATAGATTACTGCCCTAAGTTATTATGATAGGTTTCTAACTTTGTCGAGATGTGTGTTGTTTGTCACAGGTCTGATGGGGCCTTATCAAATGTTGGGTTGTACACCCTGTTACCAGTTCCTGATGCTAAGTGGCTAGACATGAGCATGAGTTTTGTATTGGGCTTACCTCATACACAATAGGCTATGGGTTCTATTTTTATTGTTGTTGACAAGTTTTTAAAGATGATTCATTTTATAACTTGCTAAAAGATCATGGAGGCATCTCGGGTAACCTAACTTTACTTCAATAAGGTGGTTCATTTGCATAACATTCCTAGGTCCATCACTTCGAATAGAAATGTCAAGTTCATGAGTAATTTCTGGAACAGTTTGCGGGGAAGGATGAGAACTGAGTTGAACTTTAGCAATGCTTATCATCCTTAGACAAATAGAGGTAGTTGATTGCAAACTCAACAACTTACTGTGAAGCTTGGTTAGAAATAAACCAGAAAGGTGGGATATGGCATTGCCACAGACAGAGTTTGTTTATAATAGGTCTTGGAATTAGACCTTTTGTGTATCATCAGAGCTTTCTAAGTGTAAGTGATACTTTTTGTGTGTACAATATGCCATAAAAGTAGTCTGTGAGGGTAACCTTAGTGCATATCCGTGAGCATAGTTGTAGATATAATTATAGGGGTTGCCATGTATAGCTGCTAGAGTAACTAAGTGGAGCGTAACCTCCAGCATAGCCACGTGGAGCGTAGCCTAGGCATAAATGTTGGCTTAGCATCTAGCCTAGGCTTTGACATGGCTACTGGCAATGGCATAGCCTTAGAAATCTTTAAGTTATAAAATATTTAATATTTACACAAATATTTATAGAAATGTGTATATTGTATAAAATATTTGTGTAATTTTTTCTTTCACGTAATTAAACAATCACAGCCGAAATGATAGCTTCCGTTTGTTTCATAAGCATTATTTGAGCTTATCATCTGTCAGTGTCACGTTTCCTTAGGTTAAAAGAGACATGAAATTGCCTAGCAGAAGTCACAGGCACGAGCACGGGCAGGTATAGAGTTTCTTTCTTTAGACGTCACCACCA
>Ga0325411_1009946_pt1 | contig 10084 bp, 7 predicted proteins | sample PopdelMetagenome_13_FD_206181 | JGI IMG/M metagenome (GOLD analysis project Ga0325411, IMG submission 206181) | Populus deltoides microbial communities from Bellville, Georgia, United States - Xylem-PdIQD-R4 | ecosystem: Host-associated > Plants > Phyllosphere > Stem > Wood/Secondary xylem...
TATCTTTCACTTTGCTTCTGTGTTTTAATTTCATTATCTTAAAAAAATAAGATGTGATTGACTATTAATTCGAGCTCAAAAAAGCTTAATTATAATAAAAAAAATTGAAGATAAAATTAATATTTTTTTTAAAAATAATTATTTATAGATTTGTGAGCTGTGAGGGAAATCACAATGTAACTTCAATATTAAAATCATCACAAGATTTAGTTTTTTTTTTTTTTTTGTAATATCATTTGATATCATTCCAAAGAAATTTATTTATAATTTCGAGAATGATATATCATTCAAGAAAAGCGAATCGTAACTGGTGTCATCAGCAAGGCACAATTCTTTATATAATCCACTTCACAATGCGTGTACTCATCTCCCGTCTCTCCGGGTCTGTCCATTAATTATTTATATACTACAAGAACTACTCAGCGATTCTTAATACAAGTCTAATTAAGATAGACACAGTACTGTCATGTTCAAATTAGTCGTGAAAAATGCAAGCGCCGTATCTGCAATCTTTTCCCATAATCTACACAGATTTTAAACCCATCATATCTTCGATCTTCAGGATCGTTTTGCATCTAATTTTCTACCCCAGACAGGACCCACCACTCGCTTTCCTCTCCTCTTCAATTATTATTTTTTTTAATTTTTTTTAATTTTTTCTGGTTACCCTCTCCCCTTCAATTGATAAGTCACATTTATAAACTATATACCAAACCAATCTCCCAATCATGCGGGTCCAGGAACGTCAAGTCCTGTTGGATGCTAGTGCCTGCCTGCTTCAATTTCAAATCCTCTTCAAGCACTGTGTTTGCCACCCCACCGAACTTCCAAAGTTCGACCATGACTCAGGCTTACATCAGGCTTATTGTGGTAAGAAAACATGTAAATCATCACATCACAAAAGGTCAGATTTTGCTACCGGCTTATATCAGGCTTATGTTTTGCAAACGTCAGCTGGTATTTTTCTTTTTAGCTTGTTATATTTCATCCGAGTACTTTTGGTTTGAAAATTATAAACCAAAAATGAAATTATATATATTTGTCTTCACGAATGTTTTCTACAATCAAAATAATTATAAAAATTAATTTATAATCAATTTAACATTAAAAAAAAATAAAATATGCAAGTCAACCCTGTTTAACCGACCAAACCCTTAACTCAAATCATGAGACTGAGATCACCTCATAGAAAGCAAACTAAAATAAATTATGAAGATTAATTCTCAATCAACCTAAATGGTGAATGATGAAATTAAAAAAAAATCAATTAAATAGTGAAAGTCAAGCCTAACCATTAAAAGCTAGACCAAACAGGCTACGACATGCAATTTATAGGCCAGATATGTACTTCTTAACTTTTGCGCATATTGACTTAACTATCAAAGAATTCATTGTTCCTCATGAGACTAAAATTTTTTAAGCAAATCAAACAGCCACCTGTCAACCAATCCAACAAAGCCTAATTTTTCATGAAGTTCTTTCACGATTTTATTAGGGGCATTGTTTTTTTGGAACATAACAAAAAGCTAGTTCTTTCCTTTCAGTCCTCACTAAAAATAGTTTTCATGGATAACAAAATTCTAAGTCAAGGGAGAGTAAGTGATCTCTCTACCACTAGGACCCTACTTCCTCTATGTCTCTAACAATTCTCTAAAAAAAAAATATTCTATCCATACAAAGACATTTTCGTACTTTTCCGTTTGATAAATAAGAAAGTCAACACATAACTTTATTATGTGCACCAAATGCACAAAACAAGCCCAGTTCCATGAAGGAACAAAGTTAAATGACATGCAAAATATGCATGATACTCTAACTTTGTGAAGAAATCATTCTTGCTATGAAAAGCACTCCTCCATATATCCTAGCCACAAGCTTAACTATCTTCATCAACCCTTCTCTAACTTGCACTTGTATACTTCTCGATGAAATCATCTAGACTTGATATGAGATCAGCTTCTAAAAATAAACACCATTCCTATAAGATAAGAGACTCACTATTTTGTTATAAAGTATTACACACTCATTTCTCCAAAAACTTTGTCTCCATAAAGGCCAATTTAGACAATCACAATCCCATATAGCATATATAAAAAACTAGGAACATCCTAGAACTCATAACATAAAAAAGTGATGTCATATGTAAAACTCTCTCCACAATCTTTTGTGTATCTGCTAGGGTACAACACAACCTTGAACCTAGCTTTATCTTTGACCTTCACGATCTTTGTGTGAAGCTCACCTTTTATTTTAGCACTAGCATTCCAACTAAAAAAAAAACATGATTAAGCTCTTTTTGATCACGTAATGAGAAGATCAAAACACTATAGTGGAGTCTACGACTACTTATTATAGAAACACATAAATACACTTCTTTACAAGAATCTTCTTAATGCAAAATAAGAAAGGGGGAATCATGTTCGAGTAAAAGAAGTGCCACTATATAGAGACCCTCGTTTTCAAATAGTAGAATCTTTACAACACCATAACTCTTCTATTAGAGCATAAAAAAAACATCAAGGGGAACACCTATTAGCGTTTGATATTCTTCAATATCCTAACAACACCTCTCATTACCACACGTGCTGAGACATTAGTTGTTATCAGGGGAAAAGACTTCTCATAATACCCATCTCTTATAAGAAGTGGTTTAAACAAAAAGAACCCTAACAAGTTTTTTTTTCCCCACCATGATCATGGACATAACACTTGTCATCATTCAATTTTAGGTTCCCTAAAATTATCATCTTCCTTTATAAAAAAAATAATAATAATACAAAAATAATAACATAAAAAGGGTTAAAAAAAATATAAAGGAGAATAAGCGACTTGGTTGGCAAGAACAGACTGAAAAAAAATCTAAATATATAAACGAGAGATGAAGGGACCAAATTGGATCTTTAAGAATATTAGAAACTCAATTGCACCATTAAAAGACCTAAATGTGAAAAATAATACAAATCCAGGGTTAACTTAAGTAAATATTAGATTCATTTACATAAAAATTAAATACAAGAACTTAACTAAATTTTTAATATGTTAATTTGATTTAACCATGGCCTGATTAAAATTTTAATTAAGTTTAATAACTAATTTAGCTAAAATAAAAAAAATTAATTAAATATAAGAATTTAATTGAACTTTTAATTAGTCAAATTAATTTTATTAAGAATTTAATTATTAAAAAATTAAGTTTAAAAGCCTAATTTAAACTTACTTGAAAATATTAGAATTTTAAAAAACCAAATTTAACTTTAACAAGCTTAATTAGATAATATTAGTGGTGAAATTACAAGAAAATCAAAGTTTAGAAGTTAATTAATTAAGAATCAAATTGAAAATTTCAAAATCAAATTTAAAATGAAAAGTTATTTTGAAAAATATTCTACATCACATTATCATCAAGAAATTTAAGATCAGCTCACTGTATCATACGAAAAGAGCTTTTTGTCATCCCCACCAACCCCACCTGGGCTTTAAATACAATAGATGACATTAACCATATGTATCGTGTTCTGGTGAATGAATAACAGCATGTCAAGTACCACCAGCAACACTGTTTTTTATTGGTATGAGGGAAGGGTGTGAAGGGGTTTTAAAGGAGTAGAAGTGTGCATGAATAAGAAAGTCGAACAGTACAGGTAGGGATGAAGCACTTTTTTACACCATCAGGCCAATTCTCTTCCTCCGTGCATCAATTCATGAATTTATGGCCTACTTGGGTCGCCTTCTGTAAGGGTACAAAATATCATCCACACTATCTTTTACGTAATTCCCCACTCTTCGCATGTTTCTGGCCACCCCTGATGCGACCAGGTTTGCATTTCTCGTATACCTGCAGTTTTGTACGAGTCGGATATTTAATGTTCATTCATTAATATATTGAAAAACATTATTAACTGTTTCCTTGCCTGCTAAGGAAGTCATCTGCTGCAGAAATCACTGGTTTATGTGCTCGGGGCTGAGGTAACTCACGTCGAGGCTGAAGCTGAGGTAATTCACCACCATCTTCAAGAAAACAATTGCCAACATTAAATGGGTGAGATATGGACAATGAAGTGATTTACCATTCCAGAAAATGATTGAACTAAAAGAATGTCATTGATACTTAAGGAAGTATCAAAGAATGCATCAATTTTGAGAAAATGGTCATATTTCATTTTTCATTATCCAAGTTTACCATCAAAAAGGCCCTCGCACAGTTACAATTCCACCAAAGTGGTTCCTAAGAAGGTAAATTCTGAGACCATTTTGCGGTTTAGAATGAAGTACTGCTCTTGAAGACTATAATTTGACAAATGTAGATCCCAAAACAAAGACTACTGTCATGGCCTGGCCAATGAGTAGCATGGAAACATATTCACTGTTGAGGTCAAGAGCTTACTGAAGCATGTTGCATTTTTTGTGCTTCAATATCTTGTTGCAAGGACAAATTGACCCAAAAAAAAGGAAAGAAAAGAAAAAACATTATCAGAATGTAACAGAAATGAAGATTCATCCAATAAAAAGTGAATGGGGTCCTCTGATAGGATTTGAATGACAGAAAGAACATATTGTTTTAGCATACAATACGATGATGATGACTAGCATAGCCCTTGATTTTAACCTTACAAGAGAATTGAACCATCAGCTTTGTACATCTGAATAACTTGGGACAGAATAAAAAATCCAGGCCCTACAATTTGCACATCAGGAAATGTGCCTGGAGAACTTGACATCACTAACATGTACATGAAATAAGATGCAGCATAACCACAACGACTTGCTTACCTTCTTTGTGGTGGATATGAGCTGGAGCAGAAGCACTATCTTCAGAAGCAACTCTTCTATCCACTAAAAGCTGCAAAAACTTGTGTTAGTCAGATTATCAAAAAAGCAGATAAAACATGAGAAGATAGTACTAATATTCTATTCCCGCTCAAGCAACTTGTCACATGGCCAGAGACAAATTCAAGAAAGCAAGTCACACCAAAGGTTCACAAGTGACAAAAAAACATATTCACTAGGTAGTAGTAGTCATGACGAGAGTTACTGGGAGAGTTACCAATTATTTTCACAACGATTATGGATAGAGTATGATGATCACAAAAATAATTATACAACTTCAAAGTTATTTAAAAAATAACTGCTATGAAAGTTAAAGGCATAGGCCACCTAATAATTACAAACACAGGTGTGCACATGCAGAGAGAGAGAGTACCTCCAGACCCACACAGACAGGAAGTTCTGTTTTTGCCACTTGCTTATCAGTTGAGAGGTCTTTATTGACATAAACAGAGTAACCAGCACAACCATAATAAAAATCTATAAGAGTCCGCCCATCTTTTGAAGCTTCAACCTCAGATTGCCCAACATAATTAGGAACTGACCATAAAACCAAGATATCAGCACATATCAAAAGGCTTTGATATTCAACAGCAACAACATGCATATATAACTACTGGAATTGTCAAACATCTTGGAACTCAACCATGCAAAAAGTCAAAGCGATGTCTTTTCAACACAATTAGCAATGGCAGAGTAAGGAATTCCTTCCATATAAAATTACTCTAGGAGACAATTAGATCTCCTGACTCTCAGTATGTCATGGTGAACAACTCATACCGTCACTACCATCTACACTAGAAATAAAACAATGCACGATATTCCATGCATTAAGCATTTAAGCTCTTGCATAATCTGACCTCCATCATATTCATTACATGCCTTAATACAACTGAATTAGTTTTTATACTCAACTAATCAATAACAAAAGTTACATTGATAATCCAAACTTTATAAGAGTGATAAGGGGACCAAACCAGTCATTAAAGTATGGAAAAGATCATGCATTGCTTTAGTGTATGTTTGGCATTGCAATAGATTTTACGGTTGTGGTTTGAAAAACGTGGGTTCAAGAAAATCACTTTTAGCTGTGTTGGTTGGGTAAAAATGTGTTTGGTTAAAACTGTTGATGAAATTATTGTTGAATAAAAAGCAATTAAAAGGTGTTTGGTTAAAACTACTGTTGAAAGTATTGTTAATAATAAAATGACTAAAAATGACATGTAGTTTCATAGTTTTGAATTATATTATTGTGCATTGGATTATTAATACATCAAATACAACAATGCAACATTAAGGTCCTACTTTTATTGTTGCATTAAATTAATTGCAATCTCAACATGAACATAATCCATTCAAGAAGGCCTTTAGTATCCATGGCTTTGCGAGCATGGAATGACATCAATTAAAAAATCTTCTCCTCTTGAGCTAACAGTCAGGTCATTAGAGACTTGAAAGTTTGTTGGTTGTGTTAGTCCAAAATAAAAGAAACGAATAACATTGATATGCTTAGGATATTTTTGTTAGTTACCAGAAAAAAATAATCCAAGAGCTACGTAGAATTTTGAAAAAAGATACTATCCAAAAATTGCAATTCAAGAAGTTTGTTTAACTATGAAACTTGACAAACATCTTCATTCATGTATATTGGCATGCTTTCCTAGCTATACTTCTTACTACTTTTCTAGCATCCATCAATTTCTCTTTAGTTACCTCCCATTTTCTGTTATCAACAAAGCATGAAACAGGCAATCATAAAACAGAGCAGCCCCAAAACAAAATCACATCCTCTAAAGTAACAGTAGCTTCTTCCCATGGAAAAACAAATGTATTGGTGTTAGATCACCATTTTTTCTGATAAAACAATAATTAACTTAAGCCAATGATAGCATTGAAGGTTTGAACTTTAAAAATATTCAACCAAGCAAAGTTCATTAAGGTAGAATGCTAAATGCTCAAGCTGGCAACAAAAGTGAATATTAGATTAATAGATTCAAATTGCTATTGACAATAGTGCATACAAGAATGCATGACTTTATCACTTGAGAATCTAAGATCATCTGTTGTTGACTATCCATTATCCAACCTTACTATGACTGGACAACCTGGAAAATGATAGTCAATAGACACAAGCAATATAAAGAAAATTATATTAACAACTAGTGGGTTGCCAATAGAAGAAGTGAACAAGGAATGGGAACGAGATCAATAAGGTAAAAGTCAAACCACCATTCAAGTGCCTAGTTTCATCAGCTCCAGGTCCCAAAACAAACTAAGAAAGGAACTTACAGTGGAAGAACATCAATCAAGTAACAAGAGATTTGACTTTTATCTTTCTTGTTGTGTTTATTATTTCTCTTCATATGATTTGAGAAGAGCTAAAGGGTGCTTGAGCAAAAACTTTAGCAAAGGATAGTGAGGGTTGTTTTGGGTATGTGTATTGTCAATGGTTCTCTCTCTCTCTCTCTCTTTGTCGACAAGGTCTCACTGTAATTTCAACAGTTCTCTCTCTGTTTTGGAAAAATAAAATTGACAAGAGAAACTAGTAAATGAGGTCAGACCTCAGTAAAAGCAAGTTAAAGTTGCTTCACAATAACTGGGGCAGACCCCAGTTATTGGTGGGACCCACTAGTTAAACCACAACTTCTTATAATTAACCAAACACTACGTTTTTGTGGCTTAGAGGAAAGGCAAACACTAACTCACTCTCAAACATTAGGTTGAGTCAAACAAAAATGACAAACATACCTAGCTTACTTTTCAAAATAGTTAGCAAAGGCAGTGTAGGAATTTCTGCCAATAATAGATGTCTTTAGAAATCATAAGCATCGAGTTGTTTTCTCTAATCTCCCAAAAACAATTAGCTCTCCCAGCTCTCAGAATATCATAATGAGAAGGCAAAATAAAACAGTACAAATAGATCAATGCAGCTCAATCGAAGCATTAAGCATAGAGACCACATTTCGTTCACTTTGGATTGGGACTGGAATGGGAATCACTCAGCAACTTTGTTTAGTCCAACCAATAATGATTCAGATAATAACAAAACGTACTTCTATTTGGAACAGAATCGGGAAGAATCCTATTTCCCATTTCATTCCCAATTCCTTAGTGGAAAAATATGAGCCACAATCAGTGAAAACCAGTAAATAAGCTCAGTAAGGATATCCTTTCCTACACCCTTTATCAGTTGCTCCAACGCCAAGAAGATTGATTCCCAATGTCTGCATTTCGGAACACTGAACTGAATGTCTGCCATAATGTCTCAAATTAATTGGATTACAATCTTATTAGTGACTTGCCTTGCTACAACCAAATCAAATTTTACACTCAGATGATCAAGAAAAAGTGCATTGCTATTCCTAACCCTTATTCATTCAAGTAATAAAAATCATATATCTTTTAAAAAAAATCTATAATAGAAGCATTTTCTTGTTCAACTTTATGCCATAATCATGAGTTTCGATCACCTAATTTCTTTAAACACAAGGAGAGACTGACACCTATCAAACCCCTCAAATTTTGAAACCAATCACACTTCTCTAAACACCACGAAATAAAATAAAAACCCAAATTTGATTCCTATAAGCCTTCCAAAAAAAAACCCACCTTCCCTTTTCTCTCATTCTTTTCAAGAACCCCAAAAAAAAAATTCCACACCTAACCTTCCCTTTACCTCAATAATTCACAGATTCAATAAAAAAGAAAACATTGAAACTCCAACAAGTCGACAAAACATAAAACAAACTTAAATAAAGAATGGTAACTGTAAATGAAAATACTAACTTTGAGGGAGAGAACGAGGGATTCCAATACAGCGAGGATTGATGCCGTTTGATTTGAGTGTTGAAGAGTAATAAAGATACCCTTTGCATGATTTCCCTTTCAAATTAGAACCTCCTCCTTCGTTTTGGATTTGTTTTCGTTTCTCAGTTTGCTTTTTCTCTTCTTCTCCCCCTTCTCGTTTACTACTTTCCATGCCGATGCCGATCTCTCTTCTCTGTGTTGTTCTTTTGTCTGTTCTCTCTCTTATTTGTTCGGCCAAATTGTAAAAACTCTCAAACAAATACCCTTAAAAAACAAATCTTTGGTTTTCCACCCTAAACATCATGATTGTTTCAATGTGCTCTTTTTCTACCCTGAATAAATGATTCTTTTCAATTTGCTCCTCCATTGGAATTACGTTGAGAAATTGAAGAAAAAAACCCATTTATATCATCTCTGTTATTTTTCCCATTATCTGTATAAGCACGTTTTCCCATTACCTGCATGGCAAGGAGCATTCTCGAACCCACTTGTCCTGATTAAAGGTTGGTTAATTAGAAAATATTTTACAAAACAAATAATTCATCTTCAAATTATTTCGAGAGTGCATCCCTCGCATTAAATTGGATTGATACATGTAAGAAAATTTAACATTTTTTTCTTAAAATTATCCATAAGAGTTAAATCTATAAAATTAAGAAGAAAGCATACCTCCTCAATCACCAAATCAACCCAACATAATGGCCTTTGGAATCTTTGACTTTTTTGTCTTTTTCGGTCAAAATGAAAGGAAAAAAAAACATTAATTTTTTCCAAATATTAATTAAGTCTCGATGGAGTTTTTTAAACTATAATACTATTTATAATCATAGTCCTTGTATTTTGTATTAATATGCTTTTATGTATAGCTACGAATTACTAAGATTATCATAACTCCTTTTCCTTTTTGTTTCGTTTACAAAAGTCCACAAAATACTCCATATTTAAACTAGGAATTTTCTTGACAAAGTCTTCATCCATTCAATCAGAGTGTAATAATTTACTGTTTTTACTTTTATGTTTTTTATGGTGAAGAATTATATCTCACAACAAACACAAAAATAAAAGCAAAAATAAACATTTTATATACCTAATATTTTTATTTTTTTAAGTTACATTTGAAATAATTATACTATATGTCATAATAAACAATGATCGTTTTCTTAACATTAATTCCTCCGGTCCGGTGGAAAAGTCACTCTCTCCCGTTCACGCGGACGAGGGCTCCTGAAAACAGGATAATAAGCATCCAGTTCAAGCTGTTCCAAAAGCAACTCCAAGGGTCCAGTGATCACTGGCGGAGAACTCACAAATCTTCCACCAGGCCACCATCTGCAAAGCAGTAGGATGTAAGAAGAATTTCCCAGAAGATCGAGTATGAAGCAAAGACACGTATTAAGTAAGGAAGAGCAGAGAAAACGCTTTCATGGAGAGATCTCCTGTCACCTTTCTTGCA
>Ga0325411_1009947_pt1 | contig 10084 bp, 5 predicted proteins | sample PopdelMetagenome_13_FD_206181 | JGI IMG/M metagenome (GOLD analysis project Ga0325411, IMG submission 206181) | Populus deltoides microbial communities from Bellville, Georgia, United States - Xylem-PdIQD-R4 | ecosystem: Host-associated > Plants > Phyllosphere > Stem > Wood/Secondary xylem...
AGCTATGAAAGGAACTTAATTTGTTGTTAACATAAGTTATAATCATGAATGCCTGACAACATTTACAAGTATTAGCATTATTCGAATAAGATAACTAATGTAATCATGTTAACAATTTATAATCCGATTAGAACCTCCTTTGTATGTGGTTTCCAATTGATTAATAAGAGTTTATACTATACTTGTTTGACGTACCATTAGTGGATCCTCTAACCTTGACATTTGTTGTTATCATTGTTTAATCCTTACGTTAATCTTGCAACTCAAAGTTCTCATCAACTTCTTCTTCTTCTTCTTCTTTATTATTATTATTATTATTACTACTATTATTGTTGTTGTTATTGTGTTGTTGTTAACTATAATTTATACAATTAACATCCCTGTGGTTCGACCCCGGTCTTGCCGGGTTATTTATTACTTCGACACTCCTGCACTTAGGAGAAGACATCAATCTTTTGGTCGTGTCAGAAGAACTTCCAGATTAATAGGAAGGAAGTTTAATCGGAATGGATCAGAATTTTTCTTCTATGATCGATTGGTATAAACATCAATAACCCTAGACTAGGACTGACTCGGATAGCGAACAGAATGGCCTGGAATGGGAATTCAACTTCGATGGGGTTTCCAAAGCACGGGCAAGGCGAGGCAGGCCTCCTTAATTAGCCCATCTTGAGAGGCACAATGGGGGCTTCCTGCCAGTGGGTAACCGGACTTATAAGGAGACATCACACTAGAGAGCTTCTAAATTTCCCAAAGATCCACCCTGTCTTGTGTGACAGCGTGTGCTTGTTAGATTGCTTGAGGTTCTATGTTGGGCCCACTCTTTGTCACCTTAGGAAAATAGACTCATAGGTTGTCTAGACCCTACGATCGACTTTAAGGCTAAGTTTGTTTCCCAAAAAGTGGTTTCTGGAAAACCATTTTCCAAACTTTCTTGTGTTTATTTGCCATTAGAAAAGTTGGTCAATGGAAAATACTTTCTAGTCAAAGGAAAATTTGGCTTGGTTTCTAAAAAAGTGTCTTCCTTTTATTTTAGGCGGAAAACACTTTCCGGAAATTGTGAAAATTTATAAATATCATATTATTTGCTGATTATATCAAATTTGGTCCTCAAACTTTTGATTGATATATATTTTTTGTTTTGAATATTTGTTTTTCAATTTCATTCCTTAGAATTTAATTTTTATATTAATTTCGGTCATCATTTTTATAATTGTTATTTGCTTTTCCCTTATCATTTTTTAATTAAAATTTTTTATCTATCAAATTTGGTCCTCATTCTTTTGATTGTTACTTATTTTATTTGAAATAATTTATGAAATGTTAACTATTATTATTTTAATTTTTTCATCTTTCAATTTTTTTATTTTTTAGATTTGATCTCTATTATTTTGATTATTATTTATTTTATTTGAGATAATTTATGAAATTATATTTTTTTTCAATTTCATTATTATTCAACCTTTTAATTTGTAAGATTTGTTCGTCATTATTTTAACAAACTTGAAAAAAATAAAACATTAAAAAGTTATTTTCCAGCTCATTTTCCATAACATAACCAAACACTGGAAAGTGTTTTCCAACTTATTTTTCATCACACTACCAAATATCGGAAAATAATTCACTTTCCCGGAATTTATTTTCCCGAAATTCATTTTCCAAAAGAAAATTACTTTCCAGCAAACAAACGGGACCTAAATAGGGGGGCTTTTACTCCAGCCCAATATGTGGTTTTGTCATACAATAAGATCCAATTTGTTTGGATTCATTAGGGTTGTTGTTACCCATTTTTGGGTTCTCACACAAAAAGTAAGAAAATACAAAAAAAAAATATTCAGAAGAAATCAAAAAATAACAGAAGCAAGAAAAGGATGTTGGAATGTTGAATAAAGGTTAGAATTGGTTGAGGATGTTTAGAAATACAAGAATTGAAATTTGACGTTATAATTTTTACTAATAAGAGCCTTGTTGACAAAGAAAATTCAAGTTGAGGAAGAAAAGTCCAAAATCAGATGTTTATGGACTCAATTAAATTTTATCTAAGGTTTAATTGAATTTATAGAGGGTTAGATTGTAAGAAAAATTAATTTTTAAGTCAATTTAGGTTTTTATTGGATGAAATTAAAGTTCTGGGGTCCAATTATAATTTTGAAGATTTAATTTGCTCAAATCAAAGGTTTAATTGCATAATTATTGAAGTTTGATGGTTAATTAGAGACTCAATTGAAACAATCCGAAATCAAGAACCAAACTAGAAAAGATGCTAAAATTAAGGGACACAATTACAATTTTTCCGGGGACGCTTGATTACAAAATTGCAAAAAACTTCAATGACCAATTCAGAAGTATCATTTGAGTTTTGAAACGGCGCCGTTTCCTTGAACTAAATTCATTGTCTCCTTCGGAAGCTGTTTTAGCAGTAAAAGCTGAGATACGTTTTTTTCAGCAAATGCGCTAAATTGCTTCAGTTATGGGGCACAGTTTAAGGCTGTGATCCCTCTATCCGTTACCATCTTTCTGCAATAAAAGCATGCATCCTTTGGCTATAAAAGCCAGAGGAGAGACAGCAAGAGGAAGGGGGAGAAGGATCGTGGTGGAAAACCAAGAGGGGAAACCAGGGGGGACGACAGAGGAAAGTAAGCAAACAGAGAGGCAAAAACTGAAAAAAAGACGAGACAGAGAGGGAAAAGGAGAACAAAAGGAGGGGAAAGTAGAACAGCAGGGAGAACGAGACAGCAAAGAAAAACAGAGGAAAAAGAGAGAGAACAAAAGGAGGAAAAAGACGAGACAGAGAGGGAAAGCGTGAGGAAGAAAACAGAGAAGGGGGGAGAAAAAGAGAGGCAGAAATAAAAAAACAGGGAGGCAGAGTGAAGAAAGGAAGGAGAGAATACAAAACCAAGAAGAGGAAGCAGTGTTGGAACAGCCCTTCACACTGTTTCTTCGTCTGCAACTTCAAAGGAGAGGGACTGTTGAACCTTTTTTCAAAACTGCAGTATCCGTGATCAAGCTTAGAGAAACTGGAAAAAACACGAATACCAGTTGCAAGGAAAAACAAAAGAAGATGACGAACCAGAGGAACCGGAGGAAAAGCAAACGAAGAGGGGAAAATATAGGTCCAAAACATGCTGCTGCTTGAGTCTTGCTTCCAGGTAACTCCAGCTTTGCAAGATAATGCACAAAACACTGTGCACTTAGAAATTAATTACACCGTGATTGTAGCAGCCTGCTAGCAGGCGTGCGTGAATTGTTCACGCACGCTTGCGGATAAAAACCAGCTGGGTCCAGCCCAGCCGCATGGGCCGGGTTGGGCCCAGCCTGAAAAAAATTTTTTAAAAAAATTCTTTTAAAAAATATATGATTTTCCGCGAATATTTTATTGCATTTTGAAATATTGATTTATATTTTTATACTATAAAGATACAAATCTAGTAATAAAATACCTGGATTTCGTAAAAATAAAAAAATTTAAAAAATAAAATGTTTTGTTTTCATGCATACGGTCAAGTCTCTCAAAAATAAAAATAAAATTTCATCATATTTTATTTTCATATAACAAAGAAAATTTCAAAAAATATATATTAGCATGCATTTTGGCTTTAATAACCAATTTATTAAAATCACGAGAACTAAGCCAATATTTTAAAAATTCCAAAAAAATTATTTTGTTTTCTTTTAATATCTGGGGTTATGATCTTATACGTAAGATGTATTCCGGATATTAAATTCTTTTGTTGAGGTTAGAACGGTTAGGTTTTATCCGATAAGATATGGATCTCCTTACTGAGGAGAACTTTTCATAAATCACAGACAGACCAAGAACTAGAAAACATGACAAGACTTTAGATTTTATCAGACAATAAAATAATGCAGCTTACCTTAGGTAGGACATATTTGGGGTGCTAACACTTTTCCTTTACGTAACCAGTCCCCGTACTCGATCTCTGACACTAGTTAGGGTTTCTAGTGACCAAAATACTAGGTGGCGACTCCCATTCTATTTTCCCACTAATAAAAGACAAGAATTCATTTTCTCCCCACAATTGCCACATTTTTACATAAGACAAGAATTTGAGGGTGGATGTTTTCGCCGCGACGCCGCACACGTGCGATAAGGGTTTGCTCATTACCTTGAGTGAGGCCTAACGTGTACACCTCGGTGATTTAGTCGGTAAAAAAATTACCGATTAAGTCTGCATCTCACACCGACGGATTTGGTCCGTCTGTAAAACTGTTAAATCTCGTAGTGAATTAAGGAAGGAGTTAAACTCTCTTGCAAACATAAGGTAGGACAAGGTGATTCATGTATAACAAAATACAGACCCATAAAAGATCCATAGATGATGTATTGCTAGCTTACACACAACAGGTTTAGCTAGTTTCGATTCAACTTTAGACAGGCGCAGGATGAATGAACAATTGTTCGATGAAACCTTTTGCATGTTCAGGATAGGTATATGCATCCACGTCCTTGTAAAGCGTTTCCGCAACACGTAAATTATTTACAATTCTGATGATGAGCTCCAATGAAACATCTGATGGTTTCATGCATTCCTGATTAATCTCCTTCCAGGCATCTTCTATCATTTGCCCCAATGCCTTCGTTGCTTCCTTTTCTGGAACTCCATTTTCCGTCATGTAAATTTGTACGGCAGAAGGGATATGTGGTCTCTTTTGCTCAAACTTCGAAAGTAAGATTTTTTGCAGGTCAGGCAACCAAATTTTTATTTTTTTCTTTCCAAATTAATAATTGCATGTAGGAGCAATACTTCAGACGAGTAACGATACTTACCTCATAACTCAACAGATCATCTGTGACACGAGCAATTATACTTGCAGGTCTATAAATTCTTGGTTTACTTTGCAGCCATTCAAATGCGTCAAGACCTGCGACTTTTCCCATTGACATGTAGCATACTGTTCCCATTAAATTGATTGCCCCTGTAATAAATGCTTCGGTGAAATACTCGTCTAATGTTGATGGCAATTTATGTGTGTGTAACCACTCAGCCTCTCCATGGTTGCCTGCAATAAATCCCTTTACCTATACATATATAGCACCACCAACAAATTAACCAATTAAGCTCCAAGGAAATTAAAAAAGCAGCAGTAGTTTCTATTTGAAAGCACGTGCCAGGGCAAAAACTAATCACTGTATTATTACCTCCCTTTTCCCGTAGTGGAGGCTGTACGCTCTTCCTTCGGCGGTGATTTCATCCTCATATTCGGCAAACACATCTAAAATTGCTTTATAAATCGTCTTCAGATAATCAGCTGGTAGATGATCTATTTCTGCATAGTCCCACCTGGAAAAAGGAAAGATTTATTCTCATCATCGTGACTATTAATCCTAAGGACGTCAAAAGATAAAGCAAATGCAAAATTATTTACTTTTTACGTTCTAAAATGAGTGTACAGTTTGTTTTTTTTTTTCCAACTGTCTCAAAATGGATCTCCTCTAACCTAAAATTAACTAAATAATCATGCACATTTCCTTTCATATCCTTCTATTTCAACCAAAAAGTGCACAGTGTAATGAATACATTCATATTGAATAAGAGTAGTTTTGGAAGTCAGTTTGAATAGAGGTAATGAGGCACTGTATTTATTGTTATTCATTAATCATTGTGGAATAGCATGCACGACACTTAAGGCAAGGAGTAATAAGTTAGTATTAAAAGGCCTCTCTAAACTATACCAAATACCAAAAGATTTTCTTTGAAGTCTCCCTTCCAAGCAGAGACTTTTTCCTGAATTTTTTTCCAACGCAAAGTATTCGAATTACGCAAAGATACAGTGGCAATATATACAAATTAAAACAGTATAAATGTATGAATTTACCTTCTTTTTTTTTTAGAATCTAATGAATTAGCTTAGTTGCCAGTATCAAAAATATATATACCTCTCAATTGCCTTTCTAAACAACCGGTGCTCCTCCTTTGTTCCATATGCATCATAGACGTCGTCCACGATAGAAAACAATTTCAGAAGTTTGCCGTGCATCATTCGAGCTCGCGAATAGTGTGGCTCAAAATGCAAAATAACCGTCCATAAGAAGACCTCCGCTACTCTTTTTCTCGCAAAAGTACACATTTCTCCGAGTCTCGCCTCATCATACCACCTGACACACACCCATGCACGTACATTATTTTCATTCTTATATATACAGCTCCAATCCATTAATGGCAGGCGCACCATTATATATATATATATATATATATATATAGGGTGTGTGTGTGTGTGTGTGTGTGTGTGTGTGTGTGTGTGAGAGAGAGAGAGAGAGAGAGAGAGAGAGAGAGATTAAAACAAATAAATTCCCAATCTATTGGGTATTCCACAAATAGGTCCCCCATCTTTACCCTTTTTCTGGACTAGGCTCAACCTTTCAAAGTTATATCCCGTTAATCCCCACATGTGTGTGTGTGTGTGTATGATAATAACAAATAAATACCCAATCTGTTGGGTATTCCACAAATAGGTCCCCCATCTTTACCCTTTTTCCCAATCCTGTTTTTCACCAAATTGGTTCTTACTCTTTCCACCATTTCTATCCAAATGGGTACTAAAACAAGTTTTTTTTTTCTTTTTTAGCATTAAAACAAGTCCTGAGCATATTTAAAAATGTAACTAAAAGAATAATGTGGAAAAAACACTCCAACTAATTGAACAATGTGAAAAAAAATGCTCCATTTATCATTGAAGAAATTTGAACCAAGATATTAATAGCTCCCATAAAATAAGCTTTGGGGACCGAATGCTGCAACTTTGGAAGGTGGAGCCCAATCTAGAAAAAGGATAAAAGTATGAGACCTATTTGTAGAATATCCAATAGGTTGGAGTTTTATTTGTAATTATCCCAAAAAACTTTCAATATACAGAGTAAGAAGAATATGCCAATAAATACGGAGAATGTACCAGCAGCCGAACAACACCCAATGAATTAATTAATATGCGTGCTCATTAAAAATGTAAGCAAAATGACAAACACTACTTACTTGTAGAGATCTTTCAGCTCTCGTAGATGCATGTACTGTACCCTATTAAAATCGAACTTTGCAAGCTTTGATAAGGTTTCATTTGGAGATTCTTCGTCTTCGTAGAAGTCGATGAATTTTCTTGCCTCGAGTCTGGGAATTCCTCTGTGCAAGGGCTGTTTTAGGGCACTGCTTATTTGTCTGGTAAGATTATTGGGCAATGATTGAGTTTTCAGAAACGACTCCAAGTGAGTCTTCGTGATGGCAAAGGCTTCATCTAAGATATGCTCTCCTGGAGTACTCAGATGGGTAGCTTCATAAAGGCTTAGCATGCCTTTGGGATCATTGAGCACACTTTCTTTGAACTTACCTTCAGTGTCATGGAATTTCTCGAAAACATCTGATCCACAATCCATCATGAAATATTATTAGTTAGCTAGGGTAAAGGTAATGGGCCATTTTAAAGAGAAAATAATAATAATGAATCTTTATTTTTACCTTTTAAACACCTTTAATTAAAATCTAAATTGATTGATATAAACTTTTGTCTTGAAACATAATTAAAAAAAAATAGCTAATTCATTTCTAATATCAAAGAATTATCTCAATTCAATAGCTTAAGCTATTAGATGAGGTTTGTAAAAAATATAATTTATATTATTCTCTAAAACATCTTCTTAAGTGAAAGCCTTTTTAGGCTTGAAACTTGTACAAGTTCACACTATTTTGTGCTTAATTTTTATCAAATAAATGAGGATGGTGAGATTCAAACTCGTGACTACTTAGTCATTAAGGCTCTGATACCATGTCAAAGAATCATCTCAACCCAATAGTTTAAGCTATTAGGTGAGATCCCAAGCAGTCATGTTAGAGAAGACCTCGTTTAATAGCTTAAGCTATTGGGTTGAGATGGTTCTTTGACATCTAATACCGCATTACATGCCTTTTTAACTTCACCCCACTAGCTATCTCACTGATATGAATACTAATTTCTAAACTAATTACTATTTCACACTTTTTTAACAAATAAACTGTCATTATTTCTATCTATTAACCACTTTTAAATTTCTTTTAATAAAATAATATAACATTGATATTATGTCTCTATCATGATTTTTTTTTCTTTTATCATATGTTAAAATTGACATGGAAATAGGAAATAACACATCACTAAAGATTTTTCATAGAAAATAGGAAGAGATATTTTGGCACCAAATATTGTGAAGTATTTACAATTTTTTGTGATAAATTATGAATTATATAAAATAAATGCAAGTTCTAATGGAATTTGAAGTGCTCTTATAGGAAGAATTAACGCCACATTGGAAAATTACATTGACACAAACTACTGCCACGTTTGGATACTTCATATATATTAGGAAATAATGTTTCCGGCCACTTTAAAAAGACTGACTACACATAAGTTTTTCCTCAAAAAAAATGAAAAAAGAAACCTCTAGGTAAGCATGGTATTATTTGTTTTGAGGGTATTTTAAAAAATCATGTAATTAACTGATGAAACATTTAATTTTATATGGAAGTATGCTGATAAAGGAGTATAATTAATTGCTTGTTAACAAGTGTTCATGGACATCTACTAGAAAGATCCTGTTAGTTATTATAATCAACATCAACAAATAATGATTTTGGTATTGTTTAATATTTTTGAATTCAAGAACACTTTTAAAGAAATGCAAACTACTCATTTTATCAATGGCTAAAGCTGTTTTTCACCCTCACGCCATGAGTGCGGAAGTCATTGAAGCTTTAGCGCTCCTTGAAGCACTCAAGATGGCGACCTCACTCTCTTTTATGTCAGTCTTTGTAGAAGGAGATGCCAAGTCCTTAATCTCGACTATATATGCAGTTCAGGTCCTTCAATGCTAGTCATTCCAATTTAATACTCAAGGATGCGGCTAGACTAGCTAAATCTCTTCAGTCTGATAATTTTACTTTTGTTTGGAGAGCTTGTAATTGGGTGGCGCATGATACTGCGCACAAAGACTGTCACTCGTATAACAAAAACTCTGTACTCCTATGTTGGCTCTGAGGTTATTTGGAGGGGCTAACATTTCTTCTTAATCAATGGAAGTATTATCTTTGAAAAAAAATAAAAATAAAAAATCAATGTCGCAGCTAGATATATAGGTACTGACCGACAGACATCTTGTAACCAAATTGTCGGAAAATTCGGAACACAAGTGCGACAGTGTGGAGATCATAGTCTTTTCCATCGAGGAGATGAGGCTGGGCATTAAAAATGTGATTTAGCTGCTCGTCAATGCAACTGTCGAAGTGATACGACAAACCAAGGCGGTATATATTGTTGATCAGCTCAACTTTCTCCACTGGATCAGCACTTGGGCTGCTCTTCAACATTTTCTCTACTTCTCCTTTCAGCATTTCAACTTGTTCACTATTTGATTTGTATTTCTGCAACCAGTGAAGAAGAAGAAGAAGAAGAAGAAGAAGAAGAAGAAGAAGAAGAAGAAGAAGAGCGTGCAGACGTGGTCATGAGCAATTAATTTCAGACTACTATAAAAAGGAAAAAAAACAAAAACAAAGACAAAATATTAGTAAATAGATACATAAAGAGTAAGAGAGGTATATGTTTACCGACTCATCAAGCTTCAATGAAATGAAGCAATCTTCCCATACGTCAGAAGGAAAGTCTGCCGTTGGACGAGAAGGCTCCATCAACACGGCGTTCGTTGATAGATTTGCCCGCAACAGCAACGCTGCTCTATTATAATTAATTGGCGCCGGGATATTGTTTCTATTATGAGATGAACGACTAAAAGAAACAGAGCGATGATCATCACTAGGATTGATAAGGGAGATGTTCGCCAATGGGTGGCAGAACATTTGTTGGGTGCCCGAAGTCATAAAATGTAGTGGTGCTGCCATTTTTTATTTCGAAGTGTTGTCAAATAGCTGATCAAATTTTTTGTCTATTCAATTATCCATTTAGAGACCACACCATCTTGTGTGATGAGTGCGCCCCGCCGGGGCGGGGGGGCCGGGGGCCGGGGGGGGGGGGGGGGGGGGGCGGGGGGGGGGGGGGGGGGGGGGGGGGGGGGGGGGGGGGGGGGGGGGGGGGGGGGGGGGGGGGT
>Ga0325411_1009948_pt1 | contig 10084 bp, 4 predicted proteins | sample PopdelMetagenome_13_FD_206181 | JGI IMG/M metagenome (GOLD analysis project Ga0325411, IMG submission 206181) | Populus deltoides microbial communities from Bellville, Georgia, United States - Xylem-PdIQD-R4 | ecosystem: Host-associated > Plants > Phyllosphere > Stem > Wood/Secondary xylem...
GGGCCATAGATTGAGAGAGCAGAAATCAATGGCATACTTCTGCAGGAAACATTCAAAAGTTATTGTCATTGCCATAGCTTCCTTGGCTGTAGTTTCTGTGGCGGTTCTAACAAAGAATTCCATTAATGGATTTTCATGGTTTCATTTCTTTTCATCTCAATGGGGATGGACTAGTATTGCCAATCTTGGGACGACGTCTTCTTCCTCTGTATTCATGATTGTATGAAACTTTGTTCTTCTTTTCTCACGTTATGGGATTAACTTGCTACAGGACCAACCCATGTTTCTGTCTTTTCTTATGCAGGATCAAGGAAAGCGAAAGACATTGATGAATGTAGGAAAGGTTTCTAAAGAAAAATATGTTTTGATGAGAGGTGGAAATCGAAGTGATGCAAAGTTAGAGAGAGTTGAAGCAGGTCTTGCCATGGCTAGAGCTTTGATAAGAGAAGCTGCAGAGGACAACAACTGCACATCAAGTCTTCATGATGATCTTGATTATATTCCTCGAGGTTACATATATAGGAATGCTTGTGCCTTCCACAGGTAATCTACTTTTGATCTGTTAATTACTCATCATCACGAACGAACTTATTTTTCCTTTTAGTCAAAGGTTAGAAAATAACTTCAATCAATTTGTAAAAAAAGCCTCAACCTGCTCAGTACTAACTTTCAGAATCTACTCGGGAGATATTTTTCCTTGGCTTTGGCTTTGATGTTATCTGTATTATTATGAGAAACTAATGAAGTCATTATTCTTATTTTTAATTACACCGGTAAGATATATGAAATTCATTGAGTAAAACTGTACATCATGGCAGTAATTGCTTCAAAAATTTTAGATTGACCTGATACAATCACACTTCCACAATCATGCATGCAGGAGCTACCTTTTAATGGAGAAGTTGTTCAAAATCTTTGTCTACGAAGAGGGAGAGCCTCCATTATTTCATTATGGCACCTGCAAGGACATATACTCAATGGAAGGAGTGTTCCTCAGCTTAATGGAAACAAATACCAAGTTCCGGACCTCGAATCCTGATGAAGCTCATGTCTATTTTCTTCCTTTTAGTGTTGTGATGATCATTGAGCACCTCTTTCATCCAATTATTCGCGATAAAGCTGTTCTGGAACGTACTGTTTCTGACTATGTCCGCATCATCTCTCATAAGTATCTGTACTGGAATCGAAGCCTTGGCGCTGATCATTTCATGCTTTCATGTCATGATTGGGTAAAAAAACCAACTGCATCCTTTTCACTAACCATGTGTTTACTACTCAGAATTCATTTCTTGTGACATTGTTCATCCTCGATTTTTGTTCGTCACAGGGGCCTCGTGCTACTTGGTATGTTCGTCAACTCTACTACAATTCCATCCGGGTCCTGTGCAACGCAAATACCTCAGAGTATTTTAATCCAAAGAAAGATGCATCATTTCCAGAGATCAATCTGAAAACAGGGGAAATCACGGGCCTTACCGGTGGCTTACCCCCTTCTAACCGTACAGTCCTAGCATTCTTTGCAGGTAAAATGCATGGGAAACTCAGACCAGCACTTCTTCAGCATTGGATGGGAAAGGACAAAGACGTTCAAGTTTACGAGACACTACCACAGGGAATTTCGTATCATGAGATGATGAAGAAGAGCAAATATTGCATTTGCCCAAGTGGGCATGAAGTTGCTAGTCCAAGAATTGCTGAGGCAGTTTATGCAGAATGTGTTCCAGTCTTAATATCACAGCATTATATCTTTCCTTTCAGCGATGTTCTTAATTGGGACTCATTCACCATTCAAGTTCCGGTCACTGAAATACCAAACCTGAAGAACATTTTAGAGGGAATACCTGAAGATCAATATTTGAGAATGCAGGAGAGAGTGAGGCAAGTGCAAAGACATTTTATGGTGAATAATCCTCCCAGAAGATATGATGTCTTCCATATGATCATTCATTCAATCTGGCTACGAAGGTTGAATGTGCGATTTCCTGGGTGATTAACAGTCGTAGCTAAATGCCAGTGTCTTGAATAATGCCAAAAAGTTCCTTGAGATCCGAAAATTGTTTTTACATTTTTAAATTTTTTGGATCCCCAGAAGCATAATGCTGACATTCAAACTAGCGCGTCTAAATTCCAAAGGTTATTCATGATAAAAAAAAAAAACACAAAATTTCTGGAGTTTCTGATAGATTGATGATAATTCTCTCTTGCTCAACGATAATAAATAAATCCTCGAAGTAATAAAATGGATGCTTCAACAGGCGTCCATTAGCATCCCGAACCTTACGCTCTCGTGTTTACCAAATTAGAAAATTAGCCATAAATTGCTGCTTCGTTTCTTCCAGAGTTGTTCTCATAGATGAAGCATTTTATATTCGAAGTATCTTCTCTATGCTTTCCTTTTAGTTTACCGTAGAAGAGCATTAAAAGAGCAGTAACCAATTCGTCAAAGCTAAACACTGCATTGTTTTGCTCAATTTTTATTCAAAGGAGATGGGCTACGATTACGGATCTGAGCTCCAAGCCTACAGCTAATATATGATCTTTTTTTCTTTTTCAATCACTTCCTTCTACGGTGGCAACTTCGGTCTTTCTTTGCAGAGTGCAGACTCTGCTAGTCTGCTTACATATAATGGAGATCGGAGAAGTTGTTCAAAATCTTTAGCTATCAACCAGAGATAGGGGCCCGCACTAAGCTGCTGGCCTACCTATTCTTTTTCAACTTAAAAATAAATGTTAAAATGATACACGTGTTTATAAAAAATTCTAGACTGATGTCATTATTGCCTGGATTTAATAAGTTTATCTAATTTAAATAAAAAATATAATGATAATAAATAAATTAATAAAAAAATCATCAATGTATAAAAAAATGAAGCTCATTGAAAACAAATTGAATAATATCACGAAGCTCAATTATCAAATTATTTAATGTTGAAAGGTGAATATAAAAAAAAAGTTTAATTAAAAAAATAATAAAAAAAGACCCGAGTCAATCCGGGTTAACTCACTAACTCTACTACCTTAGGCATAAGATTATGATAACCTCTTAGAAAGGAAAGTAAAAAAAACATGAAGATCAATTCCCAATAAATCAAATGTAAAAAAAATAATAAAAAAACAAAAAAGGACCAAAGTTAACCCATGTTAACATTTGAAATTAATGACTCTAGTCATGAGCCTGGAATCAACCCCATAGAATGCAAATCTTTAAAAATAATGCGAAAAAAATTCTAAATCAATAAAATAATGAGGGATGAAAGTGAAATAAAATACAATATAAAAGATCCAATATATACAAAAGAAATAGTAATAAAATAATGGGGATTAAATTTGGTATAATTTTTTTTTGAAATCAAATGCTGATAGATTACATTGAAAACAAAACTCATTTAGGAGAAGGAAAAAAAAAACTAAATAACAATAAAAAGAATGAGACAATTTGATATATAGATTAAATGAAGTCAAATGATGAGGGGAGAAATTGAAAAAAAAATCAATAAAAAAACAGAATAAATAGAAATCAAAAGAATAAGGATCAAATTGGATACAAAAAACAAATGAAAGGACACCTTTATATTTCGGCAAGGAAAAGAGAGAAAAAAAAGAGAGAAGAAGAAAAAAATCCTCCATGTGCACAAGTAGCCCTAATAGAAAGCGCATGACAAGATGCTTCAAACGTTGCTCTAGACGGCGTTGTATGAACTACTTGAAGGGCATAAGTGGCGCCCACTCAGTGGCATGTGCGGTGCATGCACTAACAATGTTTTTCAAGGAAACAATATTCAAGATTGTTAAAAGACTAAATCGCCCCAAATCAATTTGTTAATAACTATAAAAAACCATTTTAAAAATACAAAAAAAATCATTGGATGCAAGCGTGCCAAATTTTGCTTTTAGGGTAATATAGTCTTTACAGCGTGCTTTGAAAATGTAATGAGATTGAACAACCTTTTGTCAACTGTTTAATAATTTTGCTTGTAAAAGTAATATAGTTTTTACATTGTGTATCTAAAAGAGAAAAATACGTAATTGTCTCTGATCAACCTTTTAAAAAATTTTGTTTTTAAGGTAATATAGTCTTTACACTATGCATTTAAAAAATAAAAAGACTAAATTACCCCCTATCAATCCCATAATGACTAGTGGATCTTATGAAAAATACCAAATTACCCCCAATATTAAGCTTATTGTTTTTTTCTTGTTGGAAGTGCAAAATAGTATGTAACATCTACAGCTTCTTAATTTCACTTTATCGATTTATTTTATCTATTATGATTAGAACGTAAAATCAATTATATATATATATATATATATATATATTAACATGATATTTTAGTTTATCAAAATTCAAAGGCACATTAAAGAATATTTTCAAAATTATAATACATGGGAAGTTTACAAAAGTCTCTATTACAACCTTAGTAGCTACTAAATATAAAAATAATTAACTACTCGCACAAATGTGAGAAGATCCTAAAATCAAAATTTAATTATTTAATGACCATTATAATAAAAAGAAATTATATCTCTTTAATTATTACTCTTATTATTTTTCATTTCCTTATGTGTAATAACATTTCATGAAGATAAATTCTTTATTTAATTAAATACCTTTAGGTGTTTACACAATATTTCTATTTAATGTTGTTTTCAATAAACATTAAATAACATATCATTCTGGTAATTAGACATCCTGATGTCTTTAGCACCATCCAGGTACTAGTTGATTTTATTTAATCTCGGTCATTAAATTCTTTAACGCCTCTAGAACTATCCAAAATACTAGTCAATTTTAGTCATGGTTATTAGATTTACTGTCGCCTATAGTATCATAGTCAATTTCAATCCTGGTCATCATATTCATGAGGCCTCTAGTATCACTCCAAGTGCTAGTCAATTTCAAAACATCATTCTCAACATATACATATACAACCTTTTAGTATTTAACATTGACTAACATTTAAAACTGTTATATGAAGAAAAATATGAGTGTGAGATTAACTCTTACATGGTACTTGTGCTTATGCTATCACTTTTGATTAGCTCTCTGACCCGACAACTTCCCCTATATCATTATGGTTACAATTATTATTAGAAATGTAATTATCAACCATATTCAAATTCTATTCTCATTCAAATAGATTCCATATGTGCATATAAATATGTTCATTTTCTTTATGTTCATACTCATTCTTTTAGTTTCCATATTAAAATTATTCTTTAACAACAATTTCAAACAACATTAAAAATTTATAAAATCTTGGCCGAATTATTCTACTTAACCCCCGAACATTGTTTGGTAGTTTAATTTTATATATATAAGACTTCACTTCATAATTAAAATAGTGAGATTTTTGAAAAATTTCAAAGAAAAATTCGATGACTAAATTGAAATTTTTCAAAAATCTCACTATTGTAATTATGAAGTGAAGTCTTTTATATATATATTAGTCATCGAATTTTTCTTTTGCACAAATGAGCCATTTTGAGCTCAAATTGGAGTCTAATTGCATGTTTGTTTTTTGGGGTCAGGATTGAATTGAAAGATAGAGGGCTTAAGTGAAAAACATAAGCAACATATGTGACAACTTTGCAATTTGTTTGAAAAATTCATTTTAATCCCCGATCTTTTAAGCTATTAGATAACCAACCCCTATAATTTATAAATATTACATTTTGGTATTATACTTCGTTTTCCTCTTTATAGTCCTTTTACAGTGGAAGAGAGTGAAGTGGTCACCAGATTCTGGCTTAGAAAGAGATAGTTATTGGTGACGATTTCGACCACTAAAATGGTCAATTTTTGTGTCAAATGGTTTCATATAATGAGGAGAGTTAAGATTAAGTGTTTTCTTACTTTGGGAACACTTAAAAAAAAAATAGATATGAGCTCTGGAAGATGTTTTTGTTTCAAATTGATTATGAGTTTTATGGTGATGTTTTTGCATTTTTGGAGGCCATGAATTGGTTAGACAAGGTTCTAAGGATGTTTCCTAGGTATTTTGGGTTAAAAATGGATTGAAAACATTAATGCCCTTTTTTTCCAGCCACCATAATGGTAAAATTTTAGGCAATTATAGACAACGTGTCGTTTATTTTTTGGCAAAGAATAAGACGAATGACGCAAACTAAAAAAAGAACAGCCCATGCACGTGGACTTGCACTTGCAAGCCCGTGTGTGAACCTTTTCTTTATGGGCCAGGCGCTCAGCTTGGCTTACCTGGCCCACAACGATTGGCCTCATTCTTTTTTTCTTCCTTTTATTTTAATATTTTTTAATTACTATTTTTTATATGTATTTTTAAAACTAATTTTGGCATTTATGTTTTGATTAAAAATACCTCTTATTTATGATTTGTTTTGGTTTATTTAGCCTTTTTGAAATAAAAATTATTATTATTATTATTATTTTATTATATTGAGTGTTTTTAGTTTTTTTAGGTTAGTGTGATTCATCTATAATTTTTTTTTATATTTTATACAGAACAAACTTATTTTTAAAAATAAAATCATTTATTTTTTTATAATATTTTTAATATGAGCAGCCTCGCATATAATTGTTTTCCTTTTATTTTATTTAATAAACTTTATGTGTTTGTCGATTTCTGTTACAGATTGATTTTATAAACAAATTCATTAAACACAATTGGTTAAATGACCCGTATTAAATGTCTTGATCTACATCCATCTTTTAATTTTTCTAGTTTCTTTTTAGGTTATTGTTAATGATTTATTTATTATTTATATAAATGATTATCAATTTATTTAATTAGATGCTTGTACGAGCTTTCTGATTTATATTTTAAATTTGTTTTTCAAAAAATAGCCTGTATATCCAAGTTTTTATTTATTTTAAAATTAATAATTTGCAACAACAGTCAAGTCAAATTAGTATATATTCATGTTAGAGAACTGGGATTCAAGTTTTTTTTTTTGGCATTTAACGATGATACATTGATCATTTGACCATTCCAAAGCTTAAACTTAGTATCAAATATTATATTATTTATGGTTTCTCCAAAGTTCTAGGCAATTGGGAGGTGGGATAAATCATAGTTTTCAAAGATAAACTAGAAAAAGGGAGAGTTGTGTTGTTACTGAAACTAGTTTGAAAAAAGTATTCACCGTTACTAATAAAGATTGCATTTTAATTAGTGCCATCGGATTTTAATAGGAACCTTTCTTGGAATTAGGACTATTCTAAGTTAGGACTACCAGTTTTCCACGTCTTGGAACTTCAATTGAATTCAACATTTTTTATCATTTGATTGCTTTTCTTTTTTTTAATATTATTTTTTTAATATAAATTGATCGAAGATAGTAAAACACATTAGTCTAGAAATGAATTAAAAATCATATATGTTGGAATTCAGAGCTAAAAAATATACAGCTCTGTTTTGCTTGATTTTGGCAGTTGAATTGCAAGGTTGATCCCAACATGGAATAACAAAAAAATACCATATCTTTTATATATATATATATATATATATATATATAAATAAAATAGGAATGGATTGTTTACACATCGAAATTTAGCAAATTACACTCGTTTAATTCTGTTTCTGAATGATGCTAATTTCCTGTTGATGGATTAACATATTCTTAAAAATTAATTTTTATCTCATATAATTGATTAAAAGGTCCAAATCAGGATGATAACAAATTAATATGCGTGTGTGGTTTGTGTCTATACCCAACATCTCTAGGGTTTGACAGAATATCAGGTTTCGATGACATGAGTATGACAAACTACTAGACTCAATATCCTTAGGTTCAGCCATACGATATTCATTTCCTTACACCCATCGATGTATAAAATTCTTGTAAGAGCCTACCATATTTTCATCGCCATTAATATTGTGTAAGAGATATATGTCCTTCATGTAATGTTATATAAGAGATATTTATCCCTTATTACTCTTATTAAGATGAAATGACTCTCCAACCCCTCCACTTTACCAAAACAACAAGGTACATGAGATATAAAAATCCCTCGAACCACTTAGGTAAAAGGTGGACTATCTCTATTCTCTATTGCATACATATTTTTAGAACATCTCTCTCTATAACATCATTGATTTATCTTTTTACAAAGATACTTACTTAAGCATCTAAGATTCCTTAACCTACCATAGGGGATCTTTTGCAGGTACATGACCATCTATATCAAGCTACACCTATTTAGGTTATTTTAGCCAGTGAGAGTAGAACAATTGTAAGAACCAAGTGATTAACCAATTTATTCATTTACAAGAGCCTTGTTCCTAAGCTTCTTAGGGGTTTTTTGAGACAATATCAATTGGTGTTATCTATGGGGGAACATCATTAAAAAGCCATCAACTCTTTTCTGGGTTTGGTTCTTGACCTTTTTGAGTTAATCCATGATAGACAATCACAATACACTTATGATGCAATATGTCACAGCCTCATTACAGTTGTTGGCACATTTGATCCATCATAACTTCAACAACTCTTCAATCAGGTCCAATTCCTCATTAAGGCAGCACTAGCAACTCAAGCCCAAAGATAAAGCTTCAATAACTCCTAACAATAACTTGAAGTCAAGCTCTATTATGGGTTTTAACGACCTTTGTGCTAAATTTGTTTCACATCTTAACATCAGTATATCAGTTAGTAAGGGCTTTACAGAACTTTTTAACGTTACTCAATCAGGAGGAGGATTGTGTACTTTCTTGTGCTTTTGTTGATGCTACTGATAAAGCTTCTTTATCTAGAAAAATTATTTTAATGATAAAAAAATGTTCCAAATCATCTTGTAAAGCATAATTTATTGTGAATACTAGATGTGCACAATTTGAGAGAAAGAAAAAAGGTTATACAACAATTTGATCACTCTAAGTCAGAGTATGATTTTTACTATTTGCCCACGGACTTTGTGAGACGAGCAAATCTGGGTTATTTGTTTGTAAACTTCATGAATGTAGTTGAAGCATCGAGATTTTAGAAAGCTTTCAACAAGTACAAGTGAAATGTTGGTTTGAACCATAAAATATGTGTAGGATCTTTGGCAACAATCCAAGGGAAAAGGAGATCTTGTTTCTCTACCTAAGGGTTTTTGATTAAATAATTAGTGTAATTTTGGCCAAAGAAGAAAATAGTGTACAATGCCCAATCTATTATTCTATATGAACCTTGTAAGATATATAATTAAGATACTTGAAGAAAATGACAATGATAACAGACTAACCTTTGTGACATATTCTCCACAAGCCAAACCTGTCTGTATGACTAGTGAGGTAGGAAATTGAGTAAGGAGAATATGGACTTTTGTACCAGCCAAAACCAACTATTAATGAAGAAGCATTAAGAGACTTCATAGACAAATGTTCTTTTAAGAATAAAGTCCAAGACAAGCTTGTACCAATGGTTGAATAATTAATCTCTTTCAGCGAAGTTGAGATCCCACAAGAATATGTACAATTGATCCTACACTAGAATTATATGTCGATAAATCTTCTAATTCTAAAAGAAATGGTGTTGAGAGTTGACTGTGAGTCCCCACAAGTAAGTTGACCCCAAAATATGATGGTCTGTTCAAAGTCACAAGAGTGGTAAAGGCAAACACCTGTCATCTACAAGATATGAAAGAAAAGAGTTTCCCTCACGCTTCACACTCTAATCATTTTAAAATATATCATAGTCAATGAGAATAAGAATATAAGTTTCTAATATATGAATGACTTATTCAAAATGACCATATATTTTCATTTTCTCTACGTGATGTCTAATGGCATTTCACCAATCTTTAGGGGATGTATATGTGGCATTCCTAGTGCAATAACATCATTCCTAGTGTAATAACACCCAGTCTTTCTAGTGCATTGACACCAATATCCGAGAGATGGATTTGAGATCTTTATAGAACAATAATACTAATCTCTAAAGGATGGATATAAGGCCTCCTTAGTGTATTAACACCATCCTTCAAAGGGATTGACTTGATCTTCCTAGTGCAATTACACCAATCTCCAAGGGATGGATCTAAGGTTTCCCTAGTGCAATAACGCCATTCTTTAAAAGATTGACTTGGTCTTCTTAGTGCAATAACACCGATCTTCAAGGGATG
>Ga0325411_1009950_pt1 | contig 10083 bp, 4 predicted proteins | sample PopdelMetagenome_13_FD_206181 | JGI IMG/M metagenome (GOLD analysis project Ga0325411, IMG submission 206181) | Populus deltoides microbial communities from Bellville, Georgia, United States - Xylem-PdIQD-R4 | ecosystem: Host-associated > Plants > Phyllosphere > Stem > Wood/Secondary xylem...
GCTATGGGATTTGCATCTACGTGCTTGACCTAATGGTCAGTACATAGATTGACCGACCAAGCCTGTGTTTCCAGCAATTTCAATTCATTAATGCTCTTGATTTCCTTTTTTATAATTATAATTCTTTTTGTGTAAGTACGTACGTCCGAAGGTTGAATAATTAATAGGAAAAAAAAGTCAATATTGTGATTTTAATTTAGATAATTCATCATGTGGTTGGATACGTTAGGAAGACCCCTTCCTCCATTTTTTTATTTTTTTTACTCTAAGGGTTGGTTCTAATTTTTTAAGAAATAATTAAAAAAAAACTATATATTATCTTTTTTTATATGCATTTGGATTATTAATTTCTTACAAGATTTTTCATTGACATTGAGTTTTTTTAGTTTTGAGAATCCAAAAAATGATAGAGTTTTTTTTTAACTTTTTTATTTATTTATGTTGGATTTGTTAACATTTGTTTTATGATTTTTTATTTGTATTCATCAGATTTTCCCTGAAAGATTAATTTGAAAATCATGCATACAAAAAATATATATATCTACTCTATCAAATTAATATGTTTCATATTTTTTCTTTCATTGGATATTATGAGACCATTTTTTGATTTATAAAACCCACATAATTAATCACTATAATAGTTTCTAATTAGTTTGTGATAGAAAGGAATTAAACAGTCTTTATTAGTTTTTGACATTTTAAAATAAAATAGAAATTTTTTCTAGTGTCAATAAAAAAAACTATATATTTTTAAAAAATTTAATTATTCTTTCTGGTAATTATATAGAACCAATGTATAAGAATTTAACACGTTTTTCTCCATATTTAAGAGATAAAATAAATAAAAAAATTTGATTGACTATAGATGGAAGGATTTGTGATACCTAACAGACCAAACTATGAAGACTCATCAATCGTCTAAATTAAAGTCACAGAGATGTCTTTATCAAAAACCAATATCGCAGAGGCCCCTGGTGTCACTGAACAAGAGGGAATGTGGAAGAAAATATTAGTGTTGAAAATTTAAAATCTATCCATATCAAATTGGCATTAGTTTATGATTGAAGATAGAACAATATCGATTCCAGCTAGTTTAGGATCCAGCCTTCGTTGTCCTTGCTATCATCATTGATTAGAGGAATAATAAGTTTTGAAATAATAGCCCCTCCATCCATCATTAGATTCCCACCGAATTCCTGTAATTTGCAAGTGAAAATGTCAAATTTTATGTGCTCAAGTCTCTTCTCGATCGAAACCAGCAGGGGAGGGGATAAAGGTTGCCTCTCTGAAGGCGTTTTGAAGAATAACAGCATTAAAAACACTAGAATTCTCAGCCATCACTGGGCCTCACCAGGAACATTTATGAAGTTCCAAAGTTTTTATTCTCATGTTTACATCTAGCAATAAATAGAAGTGAAAGAAGGTTTATTTGGTAGAGAAATGAAGGTCGCGGCAGCACTCACGTAGCTGTCGTCCATGATACAGTCCTCGATCGTCTTTACTGCCCAAACTCTTCCTCTTGCATTTTTCTTGGCATAGACCATTGACTCAGTCAAGTTCAATGCCCTCAATTACACACCCATTTCTCGTACCAATCTCATAGCCTGTAAAGAATTTCGATATCCGGTGATGCTCGAATGATTCGAGTGCTATGTCTGTTTCTGGTCTTTCGAACCACTACTTGCCTTTTTGTCGCCCACATCAGGAAAAAAGGAAAATTAAATCTTCTATTAGATTTAAATAAATCTTCCTAATACATAGGTGCATGCCATGGTCTTCACTAGGAACCAAAAGGGTACGTTAATTGTTAAAAGAATCATCTCAATTAATTAAATAAAAATAATTTTTTATTATTATTCTCTAACATTAGTTAAATCATATGTATTAACGTTTTTTCCTTGTGTGTATATTTACGAAACATTACTGCATAAATTAAGTTGATGTAGAAAAAAAATTTAAGTATAAGATATAATTCCCTGGCTGCCACTTGTGAATAAATATTTTTATACATCGAGACTGATGTAAGATGCAGTTTTATTTAATGATCTGACGTCCCACCAATCTCAGTGCTGCCATTTTCCAAGCACACTATATTTACCTATACTCCAAAAAACAAATCGGCCTGCACATATATATATATATATGAATGTGCATATATTACCAGCTTCAAATAAAATTGAATTTTGAGGGATTATTAGGAGAGCTTGGTTTGAAGTATAGATCAAATTAATTAATAGTTTTTTTCAATGTTAATATATAATTTTTTCCGTATTTTTTTTGAAATTGATATGTTATTAATTATTTCATTTTATAATTATGATCATGTCATTAAATATAAAAGAATTCATATTTTAAATATAATTTATTAACTTTAAGGGGTGTAGCTCAACTGTTCAGATCTTAAATTTGCTCTCTAAAAATCACCAGTTCGAGTCTCATAAACCTCAAGGTCACCGGAAACTTACATGGTCGTTAACTCCAGTGCCCGTAGGATTAGTTGAGGTGTGCGCAAGCTGGTCCGGACACCCACGTTAATAAAAAAAATAAAAAAAATTAATTTGTTAAATTGATGGTTTGGATAAACTTAATAATTTATAATAAACTCATGGTTGGTCCATAAACAATTTTATATGATAGAACTAGAAATAAGTTCTTTCAAATATTCATTGATGGATATTGTGCTACTTAATTTAATTAGGAAAGCCAAGATTATTTTTTTTATTACCAAAATAGCTTCTCAAAAATGCTAAACGCTCTCTAACCTACCAAATTAAGCAGGTTAAGACCAAACCTTCAATTCTATGAAAAATATATAATTCTGAATCACCTGTGATGATATTTATGCGATGTTGAGTACTGTGTGGTGACATAAAGGTGATGTGTTTTCCATTAGTTATGGCCTAGCTATACATGAAGACAAAGTGTAAACTACAAGAACACACTGTTCCTAGGTCATCATATATTCATTAGGAAGTTTCCGACATCTTTCCCTTGTGATATGTGAAATGCAACCTCAATTATAACATAGACTGGACGATTATATGCAAAAGACTATACATTCTGTGCCATTCTTGTTTTTGGCTAAACTTTTTGTGCCATACTTGCGCTCCCCCAAGTATTTTGATCAGACCAGGCAATATATACAAGTAACGGTTGACCACCATGGAATAAACACTAAAAACAATAAGATTGTTGAAATTAATTAGCAAATATAAGTAACGGTTTGCCCCTTTTAGTCAAACCATTTGATATATATATATATATATATATATATGGAAACAAGTGAGCAATATCAGAAAGCTCCTTCAATTTCGCTCGATAGAGCTAATTAATTAGCAATTCATAGTTTTGTCGACTTGACCTAATTAATTAATTAATTAATAAATTTGGCAGGCCCGTTAATTGTGAATCGCAGCTAGCTGATTTTTTGGCAAGAAGTGTATGATGCAATAGATACTTGAGGTGACTATGCAAGAGAACTTAGTAATTGGTAATGTAACCTTGATCATGGAGTACTTTTAACCTTTTGCATGGATTTATATATATATGTTCTCAAAAGATACAGTTGTCGACCATAAAAAATCAAAAGAAATGTTTTCTTTAAATTTTTTTATTCAATAAAATGTTGATTTCATTCATGAAAAAGCAAAAATTACCAAAATAATCAAGCTTAATGGAAAATAGATGTGAAAATATATATGTGTGTATAATATGCTATGGGATGCTATATTTCCATGTATAAAAATGATTTAATTAGAGAGAAAGAAATGATCAGAAAATTAAGACCGCGTTAAGAAAGCCAACATAGACAAAAGCTACAGAAGGTGTCATAAGGAGACAAATGAGGAAGAATTATCCTTAAAAAAATGACTGTCTGTAAAAGATGGATCCACTAATTAACTACAGCCGGCTAACAGAAACCCTCTCCTAGCAAAAATCTAAGACTTTTCTCTCTCAAAATACCTTCTCCCTAGAACTCGTCACTTAGGTAATGTCTATGTCCTTTGTCTGTCTCTTGTCTCTCACCCTCTAAACCTTTACATCTCTATAATATACCAACATCTCCACCCAGTCTTCCTTGCTCACTAAGCATCATCCCACTATTTCAAGTGAGAATCTTGCAAGTTTTATCATGGAATCAAACCAACATGATGAAGACTCGAAGAGCTCAAGTGACGAAGAGGAAATTACCGACCGATCCGATCAAGATACGGGCACCGGCCGGTCCTACGAGTGTGTTTTTTGCAAGAGAGGATTCACTACAGCACAGGCTTTGGGAGGACATATGAATATTCATAGGAAAGATAGGGCCAAGTCAAGGCCTAGCTCAGTTCCTTCACTTTCAAGCAAAGTTGATGAGGACTATGCAAGTTTTCAAGGCTATCCTCCAATTCAAAGCTACCCACCTCACTACCCTACGCCTCATGAGGTACATATAAATTACCAAACGTTTTTTCCGGCATCGACAACATGGGGTATAGGATCCCCATATGCACAGCAACACAATGGTGATTTTTATGTGCAAAGTCCACATCATTTGTATCCATTCGGAGACGATTTGAGAAGGAGTCTAAGCCTGCAAATCGGTCCATCCCATGTGGATGATAATACCAAAGAAAAAATAGAAGACGGCATTGGAGCAGATGATGAATTGGATTTGGAGCTTAGACTTGGTCACGATCCATAATATTCTAATTAGGTATTTGAAACTTAATTACTTAATTAAATAGCTGTATTTAATTTATTGTGCAGCTGTGGATTCTCCGATATTTTCATCGAGTGAGTACAAGAATTTTATGGTGTTTAATTAGTTTGCTTAAGTAATTAAGTACTATATTTTGGAATACATGTTTGTGGCAATTGATGTGCTGAGAAGACATGCATGGTAGAGCTAGGGAGAAGGAATTATTTTCTTCTCTTGGCCCCTCAAAAGGAAGGAAAGGGGGGGATTACTATTTCACTCTATGATCATCAATTGCAGGCTACTGATGTTGAAGGTAGTTTTGTTGTAGCCTTCATCCAGTGTCTAATAACCCTAGATTCATTTAGGGTTCTGTAAGCTTTCTTTTCTTTACATGTGCTGTCGCAAATTATGATGTAATTCTACTTATTTAAACAGTACTTAATAAAGTTTTGCATTATTTCATATTTCAAGAAGCTTAATTCCTTATCATCCTACAACGAATTTCCATTAACTAGCTAGATGTCAGTGTTCATGCTAATTATTAGGAGTGAACATATATACCAAGTTAAATTTGCTAGAAACCCTAATTGCTTCGTTAAAGTGGAAGGAATGCCTATATATATATATATATATATATATATATATATATATATATATATGACCCACCAAATTAAGTGTCCTTCTAACATTCTTTATTCTTTCTTCCATAAATGATCATATATATATATATATATACAGTTTATCCTATCTACTTTATTGATTGCAAATGAGTTAGCAGTTACTAAAAAATGTTGTAGATATATGTGAAGTTGATTTGAATCTTAGAAAACATAGAATGAAAGCTTAATGGGTCATTACTGAAAATTAACTCGTTCTAGATTGGAAGTATCCGGTTCCAAATATCTCGAGGAAATTATATATATGGGGCTAGCTTAATTTAATAATAAGGTTTTAAATTAGTGAGCTTAAATATGCTTCTTCCCTTTCAAGGACTAGATACTGCCTATATAATTGAATAAGCTATGTATTGTTCATACATGTTTAGATTCGTGTGTGTGTGTGTGTGCGTGGAGTTATTTCACTTAGAGAGATGGGGCAAAGTTGGAAGCACACTTATGCATGAACTAGCTAGTTTCTTGAGTTGTTATTTTCTTATCTAAAATGATTGCTAGGACAAGTAATTGCCCTAAGATCCCAGTACTGTTCCACCGTCTATCTATAGTTCACAGTGCTTATGCATCAACCTTATGGAATCTCACTATGATTATGAGCCAGTTCTCTTGAAGCTCTGATCTGGTCATCATATGATTTAATTCCAAGTCTTTTGCTCTCTGGATTGGTAAATATTGTCTTGCTATGTTTCAACTACTTTTTTTTCTTTGTTAAGGTGACTTTGTTGTGTTTCCATCCGCTTGTTGGTTTGTGTAAACTTTTTTTAAATTATTATTAAAAATTCTGATCTTATTTAGCAAGAAAGGGGAGCATACTGACTACTTTGAACATCTTTGTCATGGTTGTTGTCAGATTAAACAATGTGTATACACTTTAATGGTTATGATCCACTTGAAGCTGGTTCTTTTCTATCTAGTACATGCATTGATGATATGCGTGATAATTCTGAATTTCTATTTGCAAAAATTGTGTTTATTCAAGGAAATCTAGATATAAATTTCAATATAGTTTGCTTTATTATGATGCATTTATATAATATTGGATGCATGTGTAAGTGATAAATATATATCTAGCGATGAAAAAATATAAAAATTAAGGTTTTTTAAAATATAATAAGGATCTATAATTTATTAATTTAAGTTTTTGAATTGAAAATAATATTCATCGTAAATTCTACGTTAACAAGTCCAATAAAAATATAAAATTCCATGCTTCTCCTCAAATACATAGAACTCTTTAACAAACTAATATCAAAGTCGATGGTTCAACTTAGGACAGGTGGCAATTATAGTTATGTTTCCATGTCTTTATTTGCTTCCTCCGTCGTTAAGCTAAACTCGAAGATCTACATTTTACACTTGAATTGCTAAATAATTTTGCTAAAAGGAGAGATTTATTAGGTAATATACAAGTGATAAATATCTTCTACTACAAAAACAAAAAATTAAGGTGTTTATACATAAAATAAACATATATACAAGCCATTAATTTATGCTTTCTTTAAGTTAGAAGTAAAATGTATCATGATTGTATGGAAGTTATCACACATGCAGGCTCATTACAAACACAAAGACTCTCAAATATATAAAAAGCTTCCTAACACACACCCAATTTCTTAATTTCTTAGCAAGGAAAAAAGATAAGATAATTGGCGTGAGCCCCCCACCACACACACACACATATTATATTACACTTTAAAAAGCATGGGAAAAATATTATATATTTAGTGTGGATATAGACTCATTGCAATGTGAATTATAATGTAGACATAGAGTATTTACATTGTGGATCACATTGTAATGTCATGCAAGCGTTGTCTTTACTATTTTTTAGTCAAAAAAATATTATTGACTTTAGTTGGACAACCAAACCCAACTCTATTGGGTCCGGCTTTCAGCAAGACCTAGTTATCTTTAATTTTATTTTTTTGTCTCTTTAGAATTTTTTTCTTTTTTTATTTATTTTTTTCATATGGTAAAGAGAAAATAAATTGATGAGACTTTTTTATATTTTACAAAAGTTTGGTGATGATATTTTTTTTTTCATTTGAGGTTGGGTTGGTTGAATTTCTTTTTCCTTAGCGTTGAGCCCTGCTGCTAAGCAAGACCTAATAGCGTTGGGTTGCCGTCAGATCAAAGGCACTTGATATATTATCTATACTCTTCATATTTTTTTTACATTTGAAAAAAAAAATTGGTATTGACCCGCTGCGGAGCACGGGCCAATATGCTAGTGTGTGTGTGTGTGTGTTAGCAAGGTCAGAAAGAATATTGTAATTGTTAAAGAATAATATAAATCATATCTTGAGACCTCACCTAACAGTTTAAACTATTTGGTTGAGATGATTTTTTGACAAAATATCAAAGCCTTAATGACTAAGCGGTCACGAGTTTGAATTTTATCATTCCTATTTATTTAATAAAAATTAAGTATAAGGTAGTGTGGGTTTATGCAAGTTTCAAGTCTAAAGAATTTTTATTTAAGGGGGTATGTTAGAGAATAATATAAATAATATCTTGAAACTTTGTCTAACAGTTTAAACTATTAAATTGAGATGGTTCTTTGAGATGAATATTGCTATTACTATAATTTTGTTTTCTTAGAATGTACTCCAAACTATATATTAATTATTACATAATGTCCTCTCTAACTTTCTAGCAACTAAAATTTTGTTTGCAATTGGTTTTTGTTTCACACATGCATGGTTCTGTGAGTTTCATTCTTCCCGATGAAGATGAAGTTCCTTTATGAGCAATTAAATCACAAATTCTCAATCTAAATACATAACACAGAAGTCATCAAATTACACCCAGATGAGGTCTAGAAGCCACACACACACACACACACACACACACACACACACACACACACACATATATATATATGTCTTTTTTGTTTGGACCTAGCTATACCAAATTAATTTTGGAATTATGTTCTCATGCATGTGATATTTAAATCATGAAATAAACAAAGAAACAAAAAAAAACCACTGGCATCATGATAGGAGCTGATCATTCCTGTCTTTTGCTAAAGTAATCGGTCTCGAATTAACATACCCATCTTATCCACAGCTAGAATAGAATTGCTAAAAAAAGATATGTATATATTTGAAAGTGGATAAATACATGTTGTCAATTCATCAGTTGTTCTTTTATATTATGTTTTTTTCTATTTTTTTTTATCTTACTTATATATATATATATTCAGGAATTATCTTCCAAATCTGTTTTTTAATTAATGCACTTCATTATTATATATTAAGATTTCAGTTTCATGATTCTCTTTAATTTCTCCTTTTAACCTTGTAGCATTAAGGGCATGTAATTTTCCCAGATTAATTTAGAATGCAATATAATTCAGTTTGGGAGTGCCAATGCATGCTTTAAACCTTGTTATTTATTCATATTGTTAATTAATTGAAGAAGTTGGGACTTTGTTATATAACATGATATATAAATTCAAATGGCAACGGCAATAATTAATTATATAAGCGGCGATAAGACTCAATGCGACAAAAGCCAAATGCAAAGCAAAAGAAAGAAGAACGCAGATCCATATATAATTAATCAAGCTAATATACATGCAATAGACTTGGTCTTTAACTATCTGCGTGCTTAATTAGAAATTAATGCCTTGCTAGGGAATGTTTCCCCTAAATGAAGCAAAAATTACTGTCACCGAGAAATGTAGGTAAGATCGTTGCATTTTTTTCCTAAGGGTTCAGTCCAAAATGATTGAATTTCGAACTTGTACATTTAAAGGTCTCAATGAAAACAGATGAATAAGATATAAGTATCTATATATATAAACAAACAGGAAACATTTCATCAAAACGCACCAGTGGTCTAGTGGTAGAATAGTACCCTGCCACGGTACAGACCCGGGTTCGATTCCCGGCTGGTGCATTCTAATTTTGAGCTTTTCCCCCTGTTTTTTTTATGACTTCATCCCCCGTAGCCATGCCTAAGCTGATTTTTTATGACATTGAATTAAATAAATGATGGGTCGTTTTTCATTTTCCAACCACTGAAGACGTAAGATGATGGTGATGCATGATGACGAAGACTGGAGTACCAATTGAGTATATCTCTATAAACTAGGCGGTAATCGTTGCGGAGTAGTTGGGAGTTATTGCTTGAAATACGTCCACCTGGTTTTATAACACAAGAAAAGACAAAATCTTCTCGTTTCTTTTACCTCCAGCACTCATATCTTGTTGATTATGACATTGTCATGAATTTCCACAAAAACGCCGTGGGACAACGACCACGCTCCAAATTACACACCTCACAATTCCAACTAACATTTTAATTGCTCTTTGGAGGGATGCAGCTGCCATGGCGTGCAGCTGCTTTTCATGCTGCTAGCGAGTCATGATTTTGCCGGCTTCAACGAAAGCTTCTGGTTGGCCTAAACAATGCCCGGGCTAAAATGGCGACAGCAGGGCATGGGAGTTCAGAGAGTAGCAATCAGGTGGAAAAGCTGCTTTTAGCAAAGCCAAGACAAGTCCGATGAAGCCTTGGATGAACTTTGCGGCCTCATATTTACCTCAAAAGATTAAGCAACTGGCTGATATAATGCAACGGAAAACAAAAACAAGGGGTGCGGTGCGAGGACTTTACATCCATTCCATGCTTTTAACACACTTTTACGAGATGGAACAATCTTTACACAAAGCATGCCTGGGAGAGCATATCACACATACTGGGAGAGCATATCACACATAC
>Ga0325411_1009951_pt1 | contig 10082 bp, 3 predicted proteins | sample PopdelMetagenome_13_FD_206181 | JGI IMG/M metagenome (GOLD analysis project Ga0325411, IMG submission 206181) | Populus deltoides microbial communities from Bellville, Georgia, United States - Xylem-PdIQD-R4 | ecosystem: Host-associated > Plants > Phyllosphere > Stem > Wood/Secondary xylem...
AGAAGCGGCGTGCCTTCACAGCGGGGTCAATTCACCCGCAAGTATCAGGCACAATGAAAGGATGACCTCTCAATGTAAGTTTGTTTAGGTTTTAGTTTTTTTATATATATACTTATAGCATAATTTATGAACAACTAATTACTATTATTACTTTTATTTAATTTCAGGTTCACAAACATTGAGGTTGCAAGGACTATAACATTGGCGTTTAAATCGTCAATGGAGATTCCATTGTTTTAATGGAGCCAAGTTTCCAGACATCCTGAGTGGAAACCTAATATCGATGCATGGTTTAAACAATTTCAGGTCGGTGTTAATTTTTAATTTCCAGCTTATTTTTAATAAATTATTTTTATAATTTTATATCTTGTACTATTTTTATTTTATATGAATTATTTATATACACAGAATAAATTTGAGTGGGATAGGGCGGACAACAATGTTGTGAGGAGGGTATGGGAGAATCACACGACAATTAAGTAACATCAAAAATAATATTTATTTTTGTTTTATAATTTTATGTTTTAAATTCTAATTTGTTACTATGGAAGTAGGTTGCATGATTTTTGGTATGACACAAAAAAAAAATCAAAAAGACATGCGAGGGATAACGGTCTTGAATGATGGAATGAGGTGGCAGTTTGGCAGGAATTCAAACTGCCATTCATCTCGGGGGAAATATGGACGGCATATATTGAGCACGTGACCTCAGAGCGGTTCTCACGGCGCTCACAGTCCGGTGCCAACAACCAGAATCGACAAATTCATGGTTTGGTGACCACGCACACTGGCGGATCCGTCCCATTCAGTGCACATGCAAAGCGAATGGTAAGATTAATTTTAATGAAATATATCGTTAATTAATTTGTCGTTCCTTATAATATATTTAACTTTCAACCTATTTTTTCCTTACAGGCTGCATCTCTTGGACGTGAGCCGAGTCTAATAGAGCTATTTGTAGAGACACATGTGCGAAGTCAAGACCGCCAAAAGAGGGTGCAGCAGTTCGTGGACAACTGTGCTTAGCACTTCGTGGTATGTTCGTTCATTCATTTTATTTTGTAAGTTATTATTTTCTTGAATTGCATCTTGAATTGCATTTGATGATTTTTTTACCGATGGAATTTTCAGGAGACCTATAATAGCCGGTTGAGGGAGAGATATGGGGACAATCCGTCGACCCATCTAGATTTCGATCCAGATTTGTGGATGGAGGTGGGATCGTTTGGTGGACCCGATAAAAATCGGATCTACGGGCTCTCCAACACTACGGCTAAAAACTTGTGTTCGACTCGTAGTGTCTCAACCGTTGGAAGCTCTCTATCAGTATCGAACACCCAGTCTAAGGAGTTCATTGCGTTGAAACAATAATATCAACAACTCTCGACGAATTATGATGAGCTCTGTCAAATAGTCATGGAGATGAGATCAAAGATGGGTGACGATACTTGTGCAGCTCCTTTTTGGCCGTATGGTCCCGGGAACAACCAGCCTCCTCCTCCTCATCCTTCTCCTCCAGCTCCGCCACTATTCTAGTTTAATTTTGTTTTTTAAACACATTAAATTTGTAATGAATATTATTTAACATTACTTTTATATTTTTAATGTTTAATCCAATTTTATTTGTTTATTAAGGTTTTTTACTATTAATAAATTATTTTTTATATATATTTTAAACACATACCGACGGATATTATCCTTCGGTATTTCAGAGAGAGTTGCCAAACAATTACCAGCCATGCCATAATTACTGACGGATATATTCCGTTGGTGATTACATACAGTCAGATTTACTGACGGATAATATCTGTCGGTATTTCACAGAGGGTTGGCAAACAATTACTATTGATGCCATAATTACCGATGGATAGGTCGTCGGTAATTACCGTTGAAATTGCAGATGGATTTATTCCGTTAGTAATATTCCCACAGGAAACGTTTTTTTTGATGCGCATGTATCCATCTATAAGACCGTTGGTGTTCCGTCGGTAGGTGTTTTTTTATTTGCGACAGAATTAGCGATGGAAAAGGGAGTTACCAACGACTATTATACCGACGGACGTGTTCTGTCGGTGAAACTGTTGGTAATTATTTTACCGACGGAGTGTATTCCTGTCACCGACAGAGTTAGTCTGTCAATAAAACTGTTTAATGATGTAGTGTCTTTAATTTAACGTTTAACAATATCATAAAAAAAAATCACATTAAAAATTAAATAAACTGTGCACAAGCACGCTGTTATTAGTTAGCAGTGGTCGTTGCTAAGAAAGGTATGTGAAATGATAGAATTGATCTGATATAGTTTTGTGACTAGTGACCTAATTGGCAATGGCGTCATGTCACATCAGGCTAAAAGTCATCACCGAGACGCGTGGACTAGGTCTACTGAATTTTTTTCTGTCAATGTCCCCGGCATTACAGGACCCATCTTATGTGAATATTTGATTAACTCGCAATTAGCAAATAACTAGACAAGTAAGCGCTAGGACTGCAAATAACTAGACAGTAATAAATTATTTTCAAACTATAAAGTTAAATTATTAAATAATTTAATATTAAAAAATAAAATTTTATAAATTTTATAAAAAAATAAATAAAAAATTAAATCAATTCAAGTTAATCCTTTAACTTTACGACCATGAGCATAAAGAAATTGAAAAAAAAAGCACAAAGACTCAATAAATTAATCATTGAAGAATAAAATTGAAAAAAATAACTTAAAAAAAAATTTAACCCATGTTAACCTTCAAAGCCTGTAACACTGGTCACGAGCTTATGACTAACTCCATAAAAGGCAAACCTTAAAAATAATGAAGTAAAATTATAAATTAACAAAATGTTAAGGAATAAAATTAGAAAAAAAAGCAATAAAAAAAAGATCCAAAACAAAAAAAAAATTAAAAGAATGAGAATTAAATTTGATATAAGAATAATTTGAAATTAAATGTTGAGGGATGAAAATGAAAACAAAATTCAATAAAAAAAAAATGATAAAAACAAATAAATAATAGTCAAAAGAATAAGGACCAAATTCGATATAAAATTAAATAAAACCAATTGATGAAGAAAAATTGAAGAAAAGAAATCAATAAGAAAAATGATAAAAACAAATAAATAATAGTCAAAAGAATAAGGATTAAATTCAATATAAAATTACAAAATAAATAGCAATCAAAAGAATGACCAAATTGGATATAAAAAAACAAATAAAATGAAACTTTTATATTTTGGCAAGGAGAAGTGGAGAAAAAAATGGAGGAGAAGAAATAATATATCAAAGCAAACAATTGTCTGTCATATACACGTGTTAGACTATTGAATAGAGGATGACGGGACGCTTCCATCTTTGCCATGAAAACCAGTGTTTGAAGGGTAGATAACGCCTTAAACATTGCCTAAAGGGCAGGGGTATCGTCCAACGCCCACACCAACAACTTTTTATTTTTAACTAATTTTTAAATTTATCAAAATACCAAATCGCTTCTAAATCAACTTGATAATTACTATAAAAACCATTATGAAATGACCAAAAAACATTTGAATGATAGTTTGAAAATTTTTACTTTTAAAGGTAATTTAGTTTTTATATTATGCTTTTGAAATGTAAAAAGATCAAATTACTCTTGATCAATATTTTTAGAAAATTTGTTTTTTAAGGGTAATAAAGTTTTTAAAATATGCATTTAAAAGGTTAAAAGATCAAATTATCCCATTAAAAAAAACCATTTTACTTCCAATAGCAAGTTAATTGATTTTTGATTTGAAGGGGAAAAAATAATTACACTATTATAGTGAACATGGCTTTCGATTTATTTTTTATTCAAAGGGTCCTTTGTCTCAATTCTGTGAAAAAAGTTAGTATTTTCTACCTTTAAAAATATTATAAGTTTTTATTTCAATTATGAATGTTATAATAATTAAAAAATATATATGATATAGGTGTCATGCTATTATAGAACAAATATAAAAAAAAAATTACCTACCTTTTTTTCTTCTACTCACAAAAAAAAAATTAAAATAGTTTTTTTGAAATAGATTTATGCTTGTTCTATTTTTTTAATAGATGTACTTATGTGAGCACTAAGTAAGCGGCAATAAATTTGAAACAAAATTAGTGAGATCACCTTTATTCAATTAACAATATGCGCTTGCAGTCAACAATAATGATTTCCAATTTTATTTAAACCGAATGATCTACACGAGACAGAATCCAGACGTGATAGTTTTCCTAATGATTGATGGAGAAAACCAAGGACGAGCAGTGATTAGGAACAAGGAAAATTTCAACAGACAAAAGAAACTTATATATATATATATATATATATATATATAGACACACACTCTCACCTCTTGCGTATGAAAATGTAGAATAGCAATAGAGCATAATGTTGCTGACTATAAAAGCAAAGCAAAGAGTAGACCAACCGTGACATACATTAAAATCCAAATATTTGATCTGCGTTGAGGTTTAGCAAGCTGACACAGAAAGAAATAAATGTTTGTGCCTAGCTATATGTAGGCCAACCAAAAATAGATATAGTTTCTAGAGAGAATTAAGGTTCAGCTTGAGGACAACAAGGTTAAGACAATAAAAGGCGAGGTAGTACGTGGTTGTGGTGTAATCATAATGAACCGGCCTGGCTATGAATTTTGACTAAAAAAGAGCAAGTCACAAGCGGGAGTAAGATTTGAGGTTGTGACATGGAAGGAGAGCCTAGCTATATATGGTTGGGCCATCTTGAGAAATGGCCTAGCTAGTTTGGTGCGCATATATATATATATATATATATATATATAAACTAAACTATCATGTGGAAGTGGGGAAAAAAGTGAAAGAGCACGCCCTAGATTTTTATATTACAAAAGAGCATTAGTTATAATTAAATGGAAGTTGATTTATGTTTCACAGTGTAGAAAAGGCAAAAGCGGGGTGGAATTTTGGCAGAGATTGAAGAGGGATTAGGAGGCAAGGAATGTGAATAGGATGGGCTGGAGGGATGATAGTGGGTTTGATAATGATGATGCACGCCGGCAGCTTTACTCATTTATCTTCCCCAAATCCAATTGGCACGCCTGCCCCCACTAAAACCTATAACAATATTCTCTTCTCTCTTTCAATCTTTCTCATAGACAATAGACAATGAAAAGCTAATCCACTAACCCGTATGGTGATCTAGCTAGACCTTGTTATCTTTCTCTTTTTTAATCTTTTTGTCAGATAACATTTCTATTTCTCAACACCAGTAGCTCTTTCATGCCAACTTCCCAAGTTCTTACAGGGAAAACGTATATTAGTCATATCTCTCATGAGTTGATTAAAAAAGAAAGAAAAAAGGAAGAAGACTGGGCTGGCTAGCTAGATAAAAGAATATCCCAAATTAACCCCACCCAATTTGATTCACATCGACTACATAAAAAGAAAAGCACATTTAAACATGTATGTATATATATATGTATATATATAAATATCCAACTTCAAGATCCTCTCTTTTATCATTCTCTACCCCAATATTCCCACAGTTAAAAACACAAACACCCATCCCCTTACCTTCACTCCAAGCCATCCCCAACAAACTCCATCCGAGTTCTATTGATGTGGGTCTCTGGATTTTGGTTAAATGGATACCTTGTTTAGGCTAGTTAGTCTCCAACAACAATCTGAACAATCTTTCAACTCTACTAGCAGAACCTCTAGTAGCTCTAGATCATCAAGACAAAACAACAACCACCACCATCATCACTATCAACAAGAAGACGAAGAATGCTTCAACTTTTTCATGGATGAGGAAGACTTCTCTTCATCTTCTTCTAAGCACTACTATCCTCCTTATCACCACCACCACCAACAACAACAACATCAACACCAAACCACCACCACCACTCCTACCACTACTACCACCAACACTAGCACCCCTTCTACTCACCATGTCCTTGATTCCGCTGACTTCTCTTTCTCCCCTTCTCATGACCTAAACTTTGAATTTTCCGGCAAGTGGGTCACAGATATCCTCCTTGAATCTGCACATGCCATCGCGGATAAAAACAGCGCTCGTCTCCAGCAATTGATGTGGATGCTTAATGAGCTCGGTTCACCTTATGGTGACACAGAGCAAAAACTTGCTTCTTATTTTCTCCAAGCTTTGTTTAGCCGCATGAACGACTCCGGCGAGAGATGCTACCGTACTTTAGCTTCAGCATCAGAGAAAACTTGCTCTTTTGAGTCCACAAGGAAAATGGTATTAAAGTTTCAAGAGGTGAGTCCTTGGACTACTTTTGGTCACGTATCTTGTAATGGCGCAATTATGGAAGCATTTGAAGGTGAAAGCAAATTGCATATTATTGATATTAGTAACACATATTGTACCCAATGGCCTACTTTGCTCGAAGCCCTAGCAACTCGCACTGATGAGACACCACACTTGAAGTTAACCACGGTAGTGGCTAGCAAAAGTAGTGGTAATAATATTGGTTTAACTAGTACAGGAGGTTTAGCTTCAGTTCATAAGGTAATGAAAGAAATTGGCAACAGAATGGAAAAATTTGCCAGGCTTATGGGAGTCCCATTTAAGTTTAATGTTATCCACCATGCTGGTGATTTATGTGACCTAAACTTAGCTGAATTGGATGTTAAAGATGATGAGGCTCTTGCTATCAACTGTGTTGGTGCTTTACACTCAATCACTCCAGCTTCTCGTTGCCGAGATTATGTTATATCTAGTTTTAGAACATTGCAACCAAGAATCATTACTGTTGTTGAAGAAGAAGCTGATCTTGATGGTCTGGATTTTGTCAAGGGTTTTCAAGAATGTTTAAGATGGTTTAGGGTTTACTTTGAATCATTGGATGAGAGCTTTCCAAGAACCAGTAACGAACAGTTGATGCTTGAAAGAGCAGCAGGCCGCGCTATCGTTGACTTAGTGGCATGTCCTCCATCTGATTCGATCGAAAGGCGGGAAACAGCCACGCGCTGGTCTGGACGCCTCCATTCATGTGGTTTTAGCCCGATAATTTTCAGTGATGAGGTTTGTGATGATGTACGCGCCTTATTGAGGAGGTATAAGGAGGGTTGGTCAATGACACAGTGCGGGGATGCCGGAATATTCTTGTGCTGGAAGGAACAGCCGGTGGTGTGGGCTAGTGCATGGAGGCCCTGATTGATTGGTGATGGTTTTCACTTTCACTTTTCTTTTCTTTCTTTTTTCTTTTGTTTTTGCTTTTCTCCTTGTATTTTTTTTTTTTAAAGTTAGTTTGAGTGATTGGCACGTTTGATGTGTTTATTTGGGCACGTGCATGGATTAAGGATTGGAATAGTAAATCAAGTTAATCAATTTTCATTGATCTTTGTTTAATTATCATTTGCGGTTATTTCTTATTTTTATGAAAAATAGCTTTCTTAATCATCATATCATAGAAACGTTTTTAATTCAATGATGTAAGTACAAATTAGTTGAGCATGATTTATCTTTGGAGTAAATAAATGATTTAATTTAGGGAAGTTATTCAATAATTATATTTCTTGTTATTATGATATTCTGATGTGTTTTTAACTTAAAAATATATTAGAATATTTTTTTAATTTTTTTTATTACTAGTATATTAAAATTATTAAAAAATATTAAATTTATATTTTTCAAATAAAACATTACATTTACAAATTAAGACTGAATTCCTCCCACAGGAATCTGAAACTTGTAATTATGAGATAGATTCTACTATAATGTGAGAGGAGAGTACAATTCTGAGAATAACTCTTTTTAATTAAGAATTTTTTTTTCCCAAAGGGAGAGGTGGGCAGGGTCCAACTTTGCATAGTCTCCAACTTTAGTGTGCAATTAAGACAAAAGGCAGGTACTCGTAACCACCATTGGTATATGCTTAATTTAGATGGTTGGCTTGCCCTAATATATATATATATATATATATATATATATATATATACACTTTTTATTTTTCTCGATGAATTTTTATTTATAAGTCCAAAATTGAAATGGGTTTGGTATGTGGTGTAATGTATAAAGTGATATCTGCTCAGATTAAGGGTTTTAAATTAAATATCAAGCAAGCATGCACGGCTTAAACTATAGAAAGGTCGTTATCAAATTAGGGTCCTTAGAATCTGAGGACGGCAACGGGGCTGGGCTATGTTTGGGAATCTCATAAAAAGTTGTTTAGTCATTAGTGGCATGAAAGGGGTGTAGTGGCCAACATATGCATCGTCTTAGTTTCTTTGGCCTAGCATCATCTTTCACAGGGCTTTAGCAAATACATGCCCCCACCACCAACTCTCTCTGTAAGTGACCAGAAACACTCTTTGGTGGTGGTCTCATAACGTGAAGGAGGGCCTCCTTTGGCCCACGAGAAGGGGAAAATATTATAATGGGAACTTCTTTTTAGGGTTCCCATCTTAATCTTTTGATGAGACTTGCCTCCTAGCTAGCTCCACGTTAATATAACCATCCCGTTTATATTGTCACTCCCTTTCTCTTTAAATTATCCATTTTCGTCTTTACGTGTGCTTTCAGTTGCCTGTAATATTTTAAAGGGTATTGGCCCATACCTCCTTTACCTTTCATTCTACTATTGACTCCTCCGACCAGCTCGCTGTCGATCTTGATTGAATATATATGTGAATATATATACATTTCATGGGACCAGGTTCAAATGGCAACGCGGTATTGAGGAAGTCTAACGGACCAATTCCCACAATGCATTCGGCTTTATGACCTGACAATAAAGGTATAGAAAAGGAAAAGGAGATGATTCCCTTCTTTTTGTTAGAAATATATATATCAAATATTGATTTTATTTATTTTTTTTAATGAAAGCCAATATATTAAAGAAGGAGCAGTAGCCAAAAAGAAAATGGCTAGAGCAAGCAGAATACAATTAATTAATTACCAATTCTTTTAGTATATGATCAATACTGCATGTCTTCTTGGCTAGCTAATGCATATTATTAGAACATGAGGTAATTTTTTAGGGAAAAACAACACTTCCTTATTCTTCTTTGTAGTTTTTTAAATACACGTATAAAAGATTTAGCTTTATTATCTAAATAATAAAGTTCTTCCATCTCATCTTCTACCCAATACAACCTCATCAAATATCTATATATTACATTAATTCTTATTGATCGAGCAATCGGTTGACTATTTGGTTTGATGATCTATTTGCTGCATTTTGGTGTAGAAAGAGCGGGCTACTTGTACAATTGTTTAAGCAATATCTCTCTAGTTCTACCATTTATAAGGCTTTTCTAAACTCTTTTTCTATCATATTATTATATTATTTTACCCTTAATTATTTTTTATTACTGTTGTTTGTTGCTAAGTTAGTAGAAAATATTTCATATCATGTGTTTGCATTATACATTAGTTTTTGTGATATACCACTACAACATTATCCAGTTTTACCGACGGACTAATTCCGTCGGTGACAGTAATGATATCCGTTGGTAAAAATAATACCGACGGAGTCACCGACAGATCACGTCCGTCGGTATAACAGTCGTCGGTAAATCCCATTTCCATCGCTAATTCTGTCGCAAATAAAAAAAACCACGCACCGACGGAAATACAGACGGATACGTGCGCGCCAAAAAAAAGTTTCCCGCGGGAACATTACCGATGGAATAACTCCGTCGGTAATTTCAAGGGTAATTACCGACGGACAACCCGTTGGTAAGGATGGCATGGCTTGTAATTTTTGTTGCAACTCTCTGTGTAATACCGACGGATATTATCCGTCGGTATAAAATCACCGACGGATAATATCCGTTGGCAATCCGTCGGTGAATGTGGCAAAATCACGTAATTTTTTTGCAACTCTCTGTTAAATGCCGACGGATATTATCCGTCGGTACTTATTTAAAATATTTAAAAAATAATAATTTATTAATTGTAAAAAAACCTTGATAAACAAATAAAAATGCATTAAACATTAAAAATGTAAAAGTAATAATATTCATTACAAATTTAATGTGTTTAAAAAACAAAATTAAACTAGAATAGCGGCGGAGCTGGAGGAGGAGGAGGAGGAGGAGGAGGAGGAGGCTGGTTGTTCCCGGGACCATACGGCCAAAA
>Ga0325411_1009953_pt1 | contig 10081 bp, 10 predicted proteins | sample PopdelMetagenome_13_FD_206181 | JGI IMG/M metagenome (GOLD analysis project Ga0325411, IMG submission 206181) | Populus deltoides microbial communities from Bellville, Georgia, United States - Xylem-PdIQD-R4 | ecosystem: Host-associated > Plants > Phyllosphere > Stem > Wood/Secondary xylem...
AGAAGAATATAGATTGCATTTTTAAAACTGATTGAGATTTCAAAAGAAATAAAATCTATTCTAATTTATTTTGTTTTTAAAACTATAGGCTATTTTAATAAAACGGAATAAAATTGCCAAATTGTTCAATATATTTAATGGCGATGGCTAGCAAGAAAACTGAAAAATCACACACAGAACCTGTCAAATCCCAAAAATCTTTGGCCTCTCGCATTTTCAGGGATTGTCCAGTTCCACCAACCTTCTTGTATTTCTCTTTCAAAATATCATTTTCTTTAATACTTTTAAGAAAAATCTTTCTATTTTCCATTAATATCCACCCTTTTGTCTCTAATCTCTACTTAGCTAAAAAGTCACCAAAAAAGAAAGGAAAATTAGGAATTTAATTTTTTAATCAATTAAAGAGGAAAAAAAATAACTGTAACCCAGAACGACGTGCCAGAATTCCTGCATTATAGATTTATTTCCCTTGTCTAAAATTCTTAGACAATCAATTCTTTAGGATTTTGTTTCTTGAATAGTCCTTATTTTGCATTCATTTCTTTAATTTTCTCTTTGATATTCTTGTCATAGCTTTCTTGATATCAACAACATCATTCACATTTGGAAATTCTGTGCTCTTGTGTTTTGCAGAAAGTCTTGTAATTAAGCTTGCATAGAGGGATTGTATTTCCTAAAATGGTAAAAACAAATCTTGGTTCTTAAGAGCAAACACGTTGAGATATTTGTCGATCTTTTAATGCTCCATTGATTCGAGAGATTGACAAAAATGGTAAACTTGGGCTCCCAGCATAAATGCAAGGGTGCCCATTTAATTCATTGCAGCAATACGGCAAGGGGTGGTGGGGGTTTTGGCATTTTTTGAAGGGCTTCTGTCAGGATAGAAGGTGATTTTTGAGGTGAGATTATGGGCAGCATTTGCTCAAAACGAGCTGCAGAAGAAGATGTAAATATCATTAAGAATGAAAGGCAGATAGAGGTGGGTAAGTCTTCTGTGCAATTGGTTGCTCCCACAATATTCATTAAAGAAGAGATTCTGGTAGATGTTCTTGGCCGAAAAGATGCTCGTCATGTGTCGAAGGAAAATGTTGGGAATGTTATTGTTTCATTGGAAGAAGGAGAAAAGAAAACGAAACTTGTTGATGAGAAGAAGAAAGGCCATCATGGATCGGTAGCAATGGATTCAGAGTCCATTGATGACCAACCACGTATCATGAGTAGGATGATTAGCATGCGTCCTTCCGCTGAAAGGGAAGCATGGCCACAATGGTTAACAGCAGCTGCTGGAGAAGCCGTCAAAGGGTGGCTGCCTCGACGAGCAGACTCATTTGAGAAGCTAGACAAGGTTCAGCTTGTAAAACTTATTTTTAGTTGCCTGTTGAATTAGATAACGTGACATGAAATAATTTATTTTCGATGACTGTTAGGGTTTTATTTCCTTGTTTGGTAGGAACAAAATTGCAATATGGAGCATCTCTTGCTGTTAACATTTAGCATTAGGATAATATTATTATGTGCTTACGAAAATAATCGTATGAAAGCACTAGCTAGAAGGAAACAAATGGTATTACTATCATTCCAAATTAATGTAAGAAAGATTAGATAAAATGTTAAGATGCTAGAGAAGAAGCAGACAATCATTTATATAAGAGCTGTATCAGTCCTGTAAAAGGAGACTCGTTTATGGAGCAGAAATTCTGATTGAAGGAAATCTTTACTATACTGGTCTGTTAGTTGCATAAGTGCAGGCAAAGTTAATTTCTAGTAACAAAACACGAGGGAGATCAAGAAACATGGTCTAGATTGTATCATGTCGACATTTTGAGGTCTTCTTATGTGTTGCTTTTAAAATGAAATGATGTGCAGATTGGACAAGGAACTTACAGCACTGTATTCAAGGCTCGTGACCTTGAAACTGGAAAAATTGTTGCAATGAAGAAGGTGCGGTTTGTCAATATGGATCCGGAAAGTGTCCGTTTCATGGCTAGGGAAATCGTTATTTTGCGCAGGCTTGACCATCTTAATGTTATGAAACTCAAAGGAATAGTCACTTCAAGGATGTCAGGGAGCTTGTACCTTGTCTTTGAGTATATGGAACATGACCTTGCTGGGCTTGCAGCAAATCCTAGCATCAAGTATACAGAAGCTCAGGTACCAATGATCTTATCTGTTCAATTTTACGATTTTTTCCATACTTTGAAAATGGCTTCTCTTAGTTTCTGCTACCATGGAAGTCATATAACTTATCAACTTGCCATTCATGTCTAGTCTTACAAGGAAATTACTCGTGCTTGCAGATAAAGTGCTATATGCAACAACTTCTACGTGGACTTGAACACTGCCATAAACACGGTGTCTTGCACCGAGACATCAAGGGCTCAAATCTTCTAATAAACAATGATGGAGTTCTCAAGATTGCAGACTTTGGTCTGGCAACTTCTTATCAGCCTGATCAGAGTCTGCCTTTAACAAGTCGTGTAGTAACTCTTTGGTATAGGGCACCGGAGCTTTTGCTTGGTGCTACAGAGTATGGACCTGCTATTGATATGTGGAGTGCCGGCTGCATTCTTGCTGAATTATTCACTGGCAAGCCTATCATGCCTGGAAGAACAGAAGTAAGCTCATTTGCATGTATGGTTATCTTACTTGCATCTTAGCCAACACTAGACAACAAGCATTACAAGTCTTCTATGCTTTGGAATCTTCAACTTCCCTCTATGGTCTACATCATTTTCATATCTTCACAGAAGTTAAAGATGGTCATTTAAGCACCTACGGGGAATTATCATAAGAAAATGTGTCTCTGTGCCATTTATTTCTCAATGCATGACTTTGGACCACCTACAGAGAATCAGAAGACAATGTGATTTCTATCTATCATCAGTCCACAGAATTGTATTTGGTCTTAAGAACTATCATCTTAATGATTACAGGTAGAGCAAATGCATAAGATTTTTAAGCTTTGTGGCTCGCCCTCTGAGGCCTACTGGACGGAAAAAAAGTTTCCACATGCAACTAGTTTCAAGCCTCAGCAACCTTACATCCGCCGTATTGCTGAGACATTCAAAAATTTCCCTCCTTCAGCTTTGACACTTGTTGATAAGCTCCTGTCAATGGAACCACAAGATAGAGGATCAGCCACTTCAGCTCTTCGAAGTGAGGTAATTATTTCTTATGTTCTATTTAATTTTAGACATTCAAAACTTATAGTATCAATTTATCATCATATACCTTCCAGCAGACACAAAAAAATTGAGGGCAACATTGTTGACTTGCAAACCATTTTCTTGTGAAAAGCTTACTTAAACCTCTCCAATTGAGTTTTTCTGTTTAAAATATTTTGAACTTGTATTCTGAACATAGTATGAAGACAGCACTAGTACTGGTTTCTTGAGTTTGGCTTCATGAAATGAAAATGCAAATGTTATAATGAACAGATTGCCTTTGAAGAGTGTTTGGACCTGCTAGCAGTTGATTGAGTTGGATGGATTTATTTATTATTTAAATTTTTACTTACAGTTCTTCAGAATAGAACCCCTCCCGTCTGATCCATCTAGTCTACCAAAATACCCTCCAAGCAAGGAACTGGATGCCAAGATGCGAGATCAGGAAGTAAGAAGGTACGTGACAATTAACATCAATCATAACATCTTGAGGGAAAATTTAATCTTATACAACTTTCATTAGCACTTTCACAAGTAAAATAAATTCAATCAGGTATAACACAATAACAGTACGAATTTAATCTTAAACAACATTCTGAAAACACATTTTAATTTTAAATTTCAGGCAAAAAGCAGAGGCAGTAAAAGGACGAGGACCAGAATCTGTTAGAAGGGGTTCAGGAGATACTAAGAAAGCTCCCACTTCAGAATTCACTGCTCAGGGACAGCCAAAAACTATATGTAGCAGTTATAAATATAATATCCAGGAGGATGGAGGTTCTAGCTTCCGAATTGAGCCTCCTAGAGTATCGAAGAAGAATGGTCTCGAGCATTCTGCTTCAGTGATTCACCATTCTGCAGTAGGATTGTCGTTAAATAAGAGTGTAGATTGTACAGAAAATAATCCAGAATTGAGGTCAAAGAAATCTCGCGTGTCGCAATCAGGGGAGATATCTAGCTCCTCCCTTAAGAAGAAGGAACGAGCTCCTAGCATAGATTCTTCAGCGGTAAAGAATCATCCACCTTCGTCAATCTTTCAAATTTTTTTCTCTATATTAAACAAAGTTAAATGTTAAAATCATAACTGATACATTCATCCAACTGCCACCCTTATATATGAATATGGATTTTGATGTGCAAGGAAGCTATTTACTCATGGAGAAAAGTTCGAGAAAAATTGCCATAATTTTAAGACTCTTCATATTGTTTCCGCTACGAGCAAACTCTTGTCCAGCAATGGGAGTTGAAGTTTTATGCATTACAATACAATTGATAAATGTAGATTTTGAAACAAATTGCAAGTTTTAGATAGTATGCTACCCTAGTTACAAGCATGTCAGACATTCAAATTTGACAGTGGATATCTCATTCTTTACTCTCCATTTTTCCCTACGTAGCTTTTTATCTTTCTTTTTCTGTGTTAATTTGAACTGCTATTGTGTTATGCCTGATCATTTGACAAAAAAAGAAATCTGGTTTCAGGGGTTTGTTCCCAGGAAAACCAGGATCCATTACTCTGGACCATTGATGCCTCCTGGGGGAAACATGGAAGAAATACTCAAAGAGCATGAGAGACAGATCCAGCAGGCTGTGCGTAAAGCACGTCTCGAGAAATCAGGGACCAAAGATAACCTTGATGTTTATGAGCAGCTACATCATAACAGATGACGCAAAGGGTAATTCTCCAGGAAAACCAGGATCCATTACTCTGGACCATTGATGCCTCCTGGGGGAAACATGGAAGAAATACTCAAAGAGCATGAGAGACAGATCCAGCAGGCTGTGCGTAAAGCATGTCTTGAGAAATCGGGGACCAAAGATAACCTTGACGTTTATGAGCAGCTACGTCATAACAGATGACGCAAAGGGTAATTCTTCTCCATCATGCCTTAAGGAAGCATCCTCTTGGTGTCTTTCTCCTCACCCTGCAGAACAATTTACCCTCCAGTCAGAAGCGTCTGTCCATGCCATCAAACAAAGCAGATGTGATGTGCTGCTGGAGCTTCACTGGGATAGAGTGGGGATTGTGAGACGCCGTTTTGAAGTAAACTTGCATTTTAACGGAGAAAGGAGGGAGGTTTGTTCTTGTATTTCTTTGAAAATACATAAAGAGGTAGGACTTCGTTCTGTATAGTGGATAGTGTTGTTGATTAATAAGTAGGTACGGTATTCAGAAGTAGTCAAGTATCCAATTTATCTTTCAACTCACTGCTGAAATGATTGGAACAGAAATAAATTCATTCCGGCTGCTTGTAGTTTGGACATTTGTCTGTCGGCAGTTTCATGTTCAGGCCCGTTGACAAAGGGGAAATTAAAGCAGTTTCACAGTTGCCATTCTTTGCTTTTGCTTAATTTAACTGGGGATAACAATCGATGCAGGCAACTTTTCAGAAGATCAAGAGTTTAACAACCTTACCAGACACAGAATTTTCTCTAGGAAAAAGTTCAGTGAATAGGTGGCGATCTGAGCTCCAAAAGTACATTAAGTACTATCAATCTATACAGCAAAGCTTACAGGTGAATTGATTAGTGCATATGCTTGCCAGGCTTAAATGGGAAGTTGAGAGTGGCGGGAACTTCAATTCCAGATTTTCTTTTATGAACACAATGCTCTGCTCAGCTTGGCTAAGAATCGACTTCAACAGTTTGAAGGCTTAATGATGCTATATGTTTTTATTTCGTAGTTGACTACAACAATCCAGGGTTTTAAAGTAAACAAGAAATCCCCATCTCTAAGTAAATTAAATAAAAAAAATTCAGTTGAAGATTGTCCAAAGAAGCCTGCCCTTAGGCCTACTGCTACTTTCACCTGAAAATTTTTACAGATGTATTTCTTACAGCAAAAAGACCTGCTTAACTTTTTCTTAAATAATTTAAGAGTTCACTGTCACATAACAGAGCCATAATTGCCTGGGTTATTAAGGAGAAATGAGAGGAGAAAAAAGAGATTCTGATTAACAAAGATGTGAGTTTCTGTACATTTAGCTTCATTACCTTGGGTATATATCTGGCTATAGCTTCAGGAATGGTTTATTGATTTGGGGAACGCCGACGGCTCATAATAATTACCTACGCATCCCGCTTAGGCTTCCGGCTTAGTTCCGAGTAATGACCACCCATTAGCTGCAAAATCTCCTCCCATAAACTTTCTGATGATGAGCCTGATGAACCCCCACAAATCAGATTAGAACTACATGCAGCCACATACCAATAATCTGATTCAATCTCCTCCCTCAACTGATCTAGCTGCCACCCAGCATAACCAACAAAGAATCTGAAATCCTGAGGCTTCAGCACCCCTTTCTTCACAAGTGCTGCAGCTTCATCCAAACTGTTTCTAGCACCAAAACACAGGCCAGGAATTACCTCTTCAAACTCTTCAAGCTTCGTCTTCTCCCCTGTTTTTAATAAAAACATGCTTGCCTCGAGGGGTCCCCCAAAATGAAGAGAAAAATCAGCAAAAGTGGTTGCTAATTCCATATTAGTGGGCTTCATGTGCCTGACCTTCTTGTTAAGTGGGCGGTTTATGACAACTCCAAATGGTCCCTCTTGTGGATGTCTGGTTCCAGATCTGAGGAGAAGAACGACAGTTCTTTCAAAGGTGCGAACTCCATCAAGTTTTTCTGTGGCAACAAGGACACAGCCAGTCTCAGGTACAGGAATAGGGTGGGCCCATTTCAGGCCAAGGGGTTTTGACTCCTGGGGTGTCCCAGTTTGGTTGTGAGCATCAGATTCTGCCTTCGCTGCCTGTGAAAACATTACAAGTGTCAATTTTGAAGTCTATAAAGCACAGATTTAACATCATCAATTTGATTATCTTATTTTTCATGTTGTGAGGACATGGAGTCCATCTTCAACTCGTCACTATGTGAATAAACCAATCTGATAGGATGCCATGCATCTACCCCAATACTATACTTTATGGCTTCATCTGGTCGACCTCAATTACAAGATCCATCATAGCTACAAAACAGCACTGTTTCTTTCAGGAGGGGTAAAAAGGGACAGGAGAACTTGATGATAAGCTGTAGGTAAATTTTGTTGACCTGACAACATCAGATGTCATGCGCTCAAGGGAAATTTAGCGTTTTCCAATTGTTCATGGAAACAGGGAAGGAACATACAAAATAGAATAAAGTGCTTCCCATTTCAATTAAGTTACTTGCCCTTTTCTGATGTACCAGACCCTCTATGTGAGAAGTGAGAACCCTATCAGAATTTACTCCAAAAAACATGAAATCGATTTATTTTCCTTACAGGGAACAGCTCATTCATGAACAAGCTACACAGGGTAGAATCAAAGAGGAATTAATGCTGCTACCCTGGACCATCATAAGATCTACTACCATGATGACAAATAACAGGTTGAACAGAGTGCTGATAACATTTAAAAGTCATTTTTCTAGAGCTTTGTAACTATGACATTCAAAATGAAATAGATATACAGCCCAATAAGTAAAGAACGTTCACCTTCTCCTGAGCAAATAAATTTGCCCTAAACTCTCTCCAATCAAAGTTTACCCTATGAGATTTTTGGGAAGCAAAGTCATTGGCTTTGTTCCCATCAGGAGAGTTACTTCCTTTTGAACCATCTCCATTTCCTGTGCACATTAAATTAAGTTCCATTTAGCCAGCAAAAAAATTCAATATGCTATTTTTCACTCAACATCCAGATATAACATCCTGGCAGTGTTCATTTAATCATAATGAAAATAGTATATCTTTCACTGGAACAAACTCACTATGCATGACTGGTGAAAGATAGTAACATCAACAACAAAGGTGATGATGATAGCAAAACAATTACGAGCAAGAACAGGCAATAGTCTTAGATGGCTTATGCTTTGACTAATCACTAATTAGAAAGGGCAAGTGATTTGATGGGATATTGCCTGCAAATGATTGTGAATAAATAATGTTGACAGATGCTTTTCATATATTAAAAATGCTCTCAAAACTAATATAATGTGGTAACAAGGCAAGCAATGATACATAAAGAAATTAATTAACAATGAAAGGATATAACTCACCTTTCTTTTCCTATTTTTTATCTAGGGAGAAATATCATTCTTGAAAGGGGTGTCGAAACAAACAAACAATTGGTTAATACAAAAGGCAATATGCGTATGACCTGAACAAACATTATAAACTATAGTGCTCAGAAAATATAAAATGAGAAGGAAGCAATAGTGAGCAGTCAATTCATCATTAGATGAAGGGAAGCTTAATTCAACCTCAGGGTGATACACATGCAAGTGGATGAACTTGGGGGGGGTAGGCTGACAACAAAAGGCAATCTGTTGAGAAAGCTGGCAAAAAAAATCATGCAACCATCCCTTAGCGGTGATGAGTAAGCTTGCAACAGGGTAGAGACACCATTGACTTGGTAAAACCTAGATTCTTTGACCACAAATGAGTAACAACAATTCTATTTGGTTTACTGAAAAGCATGAGATGTGCAACTCAAGGAGCTCATAGATGAGCAAACAGAACATTCTAAACCCTAAAGTCAATGTAAGGCCATGTGCACACCTTCATGGTATTGTTGAATTAGCAACCTTGATCTGATTTTCAGTTGAGGTAATTTAGATTTAGCTTCATTAAAACTGGCTGTTATTTTATGAGTCAATGTTACTTTTAATTTTATTGGGTATAGACTAAATTTTGTTCAGTGAAAAACTAAATCCACATATCAATATTTTAAAGTTCCAATGCTCTTTTCATTCCTAAACTCAGAATAGTTATAAGTTAGTTTTAGGAGTTAAATTCTTAGTTTTCAATAAGGAACCAAATCCTTGCAAAATGCTAAGAACAATTCAAAACTATAGATGCAGATGTTTGCAATCACTTTTAAATATAAAAGAGATCAATTCTACATAAGTTTCAGAAACTTTTAGCTTTCTTTTGGATTGTCTGACAAGTGTGTCACTCAGTTTATTTTCAAGCACTCAAGTTTCAGATAAATTTGTTACTTCATGAAGCCCTCTACAATTTTCCTTAAAAACCCCAGTCATCAAATCTCATCAATTAGCCTAATATACAGAAGAAAAATCCCAACAATACTGTTTACAGTACAGCACCCATAATGGCCATAAACCTTGAACTTTACCCTGCAATTGATACCAAAGTTTTTACCTCTTGTACAAGGAAAACCTGATTCCAGTAACAAGTACGGGTGATTCCACCAATGTATCACATAAAGGTTACTAACATATCCTCATAGCTGCCTCTACAATGCATCCCAATGATACTGTTTACAACAGCCTCCACCATGCTGCTGTCATGCTAATTTCTTATGTAGTCCTTCCATGTGTTTCCACCCCACTAATTCATATTCAATGAAAATGACAAATTGAAGTAGAAGGTGCATATGGAGAACCACTGTAGCTCACAATGCATTGGTCCCAAATACAATTGATGGAGAAAAATGATCCATGTCACTGCTCTCACCTATTTTGATCCTGAGATTTAGTTTGAAAAAAATGTTATTTTCCTAACAAACTCTCCTAATAGACTCTCCTACATTCTCGATGGGACATATGACAAATATATTGGAAATCACAAAATGTTAGTTCATCTGAGTGTAGGAAAGTCTGCTATGAGAGTTTGTTATGAAAAACTGACACTAAGTTTAAATTTCAGAAACATGATTTATCTAATAGTAGAAAACTTAAAGAGAAACAACCCACCTACTTTTCTAACCTTTCAATATCCCTCTGAGTCTTGCATGACTCTTTTACATGATGACTTGAAGTACCATATAAAAGTCATCACACAAAAACTTTTCTTATCCCCTTCACCAAACTTCACAAAAATATTTATGGAACCAGTCAAGGTGTCCATATCATCCGAATCAACAGAAACTTGAAATCACCCTTCGATATAAATTATATATTATAAAAAAAAAAAAAAAAAAA